>VOFI01002071.1_pt1 | contig 93195 bp, 106 predicted proteins | sample 5384131 | NCBI WGS metagenome assembly VOFI01 (sample SAMN12384728, study PRJNA508395) | human gut metagenome | isolation source: healthy gut H | host: Homo sapiens
TATATAAAATTCTATAATTGTTTTCTAATAAATCAATGCTGTCCATGCCTTGTAGTTTACGCATGCCATTATAATCTGACAGGTTTACAAATGTCAGAGGACTATCTCCATATCCATAAAGCAGACAATGTTTCTGGTATCTCAACATCGTAATCCTTATAATATGCCTTTCCCTCTGCCATGATCCTTCCATACATTACCTGGAGGAAATCAAAAACATCACAACGTGCTGGAGATGTCCGGTACGGGCGGTTTGGGAAAGAGGTGCTTGCGGTGTGTATGCCGTCAAGATCACCACCGACCGGACGCTGCCCAGGAAGTGGCCACCATGGACGATTCCAAAAGCGCTTCTTTAAAGGATATTTTCTGGCAGATGAACGAAATCTCATCCAGCACCTCTACCCAGACGGAAACCATCATTGAAACCTCAGACGATGGGAACGGGAACATCGTAGAAACGGAAGTCATCGTCACCCGCACCCTATCTGTATATCACCGTCAGCCACAAGACGGCGGAGGAAATGGCCGATCAGTTCAGCTTTCACGAAGATCAGCGGGAACAGATGGCGGAGCTTCTGGCCGATGAGAACAATTCCCTCTGGAGCCAGGTGCTTTACGGCATTACCGGAGGCGACGGCGGGATCGTCACCGTGGCGCTCTCTCAGGTGGGGAACACAGGCGGTGCGCCCTATTGAGCTGGTACGGCTTTGGCAGCCGTGTGGAATGGTGCGCCTGCTTTGTGAGCTGGTGTGCCAATGAGTGCGGCTATATCGACGCTGGTGTTATTCCAAAGTTTGCAGCCTGTGCGTCCCAAGGCGTCCCGTGGTTTAGGAGCGCGGGCTGTGGCAGTATCTTGACAGCAAGACAAAAATATGCTATCCTATCTTTTGTTTGATAATTGATTATCTTAAATAAAGTAATTATCCGAGAAGGGAGGAAATATTTTGAGTTACTGTTCCGACTTGACAAGAGAGCGAATTATGGAATGTGCGAAAGTGGAATTCCTAAAAAAAGGCTTTCAGGCAACGCAGCTTAAAGATATTGTTACCGCTGCAAAGGTTACAACAGGTGCAATATATCGACATTTTAAGGATAAAGAAGCGTTGTTTTTTGCCTTAATCGAAGATGTTTACCATTATACATTAGATTTTCTGGATAATGCAGAACCTTACGATAAAGTTGGAATTAGAGAAGCTATTGAGAGGGATTCTGTTGAAGCGTCATATGTTCAGGCAATGACATATGTCAACTATATGTACGAGCATTTGAGGAATTTCAACTCTTGCTGAAATGCAGCAAAGGTTCTCGCGTCGAAAACTTTATAGAAGAAATTACAATTCAATATACGAAACAGAATGCCCTATTTGTAAAGGCGGCATATGAAGCGGGATATGCGAAATGTCTGCCAAACGATATAGAAATACACATTTTGACGCATGGATATATTACTGCACTATGTGAGTGTATTTTGCACGATGTTCCTTATGAAAAGGCGGAGGATTATGTAAAAAACATCATAAAATTCCAGCACTATGGCTGGTATGGTGTATTAGGGCTTCCGCTAAAATAAGTGGCTTTTGCCATTTATTTTTTGCCAAATAGTTAGTTTTTGCTAACCTATTTAAGGAGGATTTATTCGGGATGGCCCCCTTTATTACAGTGTCATTATTAGTCGCGGAACTATTTAACAAAACAGCTACTATTCAAACTGTATGTATCTTGTTTGCAGTCGCTTTGGGCGGGCAAATATTAAAACTGTGGCTTACATATCAATCCTCTTTTATGTCGCATAAGGCTACATATAAAATATTGAAAAATATCCGTAGCAAAATCGCAGATAAAATGCTTCGGGTTCCAATGGGCATCATGTTGGATACGCCGACCGGAAATTTCAAAAATTTGATGGCAGATACAGTTTCAAAATTAGAGGATTCGATGGCTCATTTTATGCCTGAAATAACCTCTAATGTAGTGGCTCCCCTATGCTGTATACTACTGGTATTTATTCTTGACTGGCGCATGGGATTAGCTGCATTGATTACAATTCCCCTCGGACTTTTGGGTTACATTGGAATGATGAACGATTATGTGAATAAAAGTACCACTTATATGAAATCACAAAATGCGATGAACAGTACGCTGGTTGAGTATGTAAATGGTATAGAGGTTATTAAGGCATTTAATCAAGGAAGTGCTTCTTATAGTAAATTTACAGGTGCAATTAACTTCTTCCATGACAGTACTCTGGCATGGTGGAAGCAGAGTTGGCTTTGGTCAGCAGTCATTCAGGCTGTAATGCCGACAACATTGTTGGGAACGCTTCCGATTGGCGCATGGCTTTATATGACTGGAACATTACCATTATCAGATTTTATCACTTGCATTATCCTTCCTATTGGATTTATTGCCCCGCTTATGCGAGTAGGAAAATATTCTGAACAATTTAATATGGTGAAAGCCTGCCTCGATCAAATACGGATTTTATTGAAAAACCGGAACTGAAACGTCCAATGTTGCACTGGATGAAACAGCCTATCGCTTTGAAAATGTTTCTTTCGCTTATAACGAGACGGAAGTTCTGAAGAATGTATCCTTTGAAATCAAACCAGGTACTGTTTCAGCAATTGTCGGCCCTTCCGGTTCCGGAAAATCAACGATTGCAAAACTCATGGCTGGTTTTTGGGACGCCACAAAAGGAAAAGTTATTTTTGGCGGAAAGAATATTAAAGAGATTCCTTTCGCACAGTTGATGGGTGAAGTCAGTTATGTTGCACAGGACAATTTTCTGTTCGATGAAAGTATCCTTGAAAACATCCGGCTCGGAAAACCGGATGCGACAGACGATGAGGTGGTAGCTGCTGCAAAAAGCTGCCTGCTGTCATGAGTTTATTGTAAAGTTGGAAAACGGATATGATACAAATGCCGGAGACGCAGGAGGAAAACTTTCTGGCGGAGAACGTCAGCGAATTACTATCGCAAGGGCAATTCTAAAAAATGCAAGAGTAATTATTCTTGATGAGGCCACGGCCTATGCTGATCCAGAAAATGAGTATCTCATTCAAAACGCTATCAGTAAACTTGTAAAAAGGAAAAACCCTCATCGTAGTAGCTCATCGTCTTGCGACCATCCAGAAGGCTGATCAAATCCTTGTGGTGGAAAATGGAAAGATTGTTGGCTGCGGCAGGCAGGAAGAGCTTTTATCAGAATGCCCACTTTATCAAAGATTATGGAGTGATTATGTGAGTTCAGCTGATCAAGTGGAAGGAGGGACATTTTAATATGTTTTCAATTATAAAAAGGATTTTACGGTTATCTGGGAAATATCGTCCCCGTGTAATTGCCGGACTGATCTTCAATGCTCTGAAATCCTGCTGCGCCGCCTTTGTATTTTTGCTGTGCTATTGGTAATGTTGAATATCGAACACTTAACAGAGACTGTCATTTTACAGGCATTTGGAATTGTTGCACTTAGTGTTTTGGGCCGCTTTTTGTTTCAGTACCTAAGCGATGTGCTAATGAGTGCGTCTGGATATGAGATTTTCCGGGAAAAGCGTCTTGAGATTGGAAATCAGCTCAAAAAGGGCACCAATGGGCTATTTTACAGAAAATAATCTCGGCACCGTACAAACAGTATTGACAACAACAATTTCCGATCTGGAAGGGAATTGTATGCTTGCACTAACATTTTTGGTGGGAGGTTTTGTACAGGCGCTTGCCATGACGCTAATGTTGGGTATATTTTGCTGGCAGATTGGGTTTTTGGCTTTAACAGGAATTTTAGCGGGAATTCTTGTACTGGGCCAGATAAAAAGCGGGCCGGCGCGCATACGGAAGATATGCAAAATGCTCAGGAATTGTTGGTGGGAAGTGCATTAGAATACATAAAAGGCATTTCTGTTCTGCGCATATTCGGAAAAGGCAAAGAAGGAAAAGGAAAAGTGGATCAAGCCTTTGAAAATAAGTGTCGCAGCGATATAGCGGTTACAATTTCTACTGCCGGAATTATGAAGCTGTATGAAGCCGTATTTAAGATTACAAGTTGCCTGTTATTTTTATTGTCAGCTTTGCTCTATTTGTGGGGAGTTATCACATTGCCCTATTGCCTTTTATTTATCATCTGTGCATTTTTAATGTTCATGGAATTGGAATTGATGAATGACGGGGCCTTTTTGAGTAAAATGCTCGCTACGCAGTTGGATCGGCTGGATTTCATCTCAGATATACCGGTTTTAGATGGAGACGGAAAGGATATTGTCCTGAAATCATATGAGATTGAACTGAAAGATGTTATTTTCGCTTATGACAGCCGTCCGGTTTTAGATGGAATCACCTTGAAAATCCCACAGAACTCTACTTGTGCTATCGTTGGGTCGTCAGGTTCAGGGAAAACAACTTTGTGTAATATGATTGCAAGATTTTGGGACGTAAATTCTGGAAGTGTTAAAATTGGAGGACACGATGTAAAAAGAATTTACTTGTGATAGCCTTTTATCATATGTAAGTATGGTATTCCAAAAGGTGTATCTGTTTAATGATACGATTGAAAATAACATCAAATTCGGAAAACCTAACGCGACCCATGCGGAGGTGGTAGAGGCCGCTAAAAGGGCCCGCTGCCATGATTTTATAGAGGCGCTCCCGCAAGGCTATGAAACAATGATAGGAGAAGCAGGTTCCACTTTGTCTGGGGGAGAAAAACAGAGAATTTCAATAGCAAGGGCGATATTGAAAGACGCGCCCATCGTTATTTTGGATGAAGCGACATCCAGCGTAGACCCGGAAAATGAAAAAGCTCTTTTGGACGCAATTTTGAATTGACGAAAAATAAAACACTAATTTCTATCGCTCACAGGCTGTCTACTGTTCGGACGGCAGATCAAATTATTGTCATTGATCAAGGCCATATTGTTCAAAAAGGGAACCCATAAGGAATTAGCAGAAAAAGAAGGGATTTATCGTACTTTTTTTGAAGTGCAGGGAGAAATCCATCAGTTGGAAGCTATGAGGTGTGTTGCCATGAAAAAACAATTTCCAATTATATCTTTTGAACATGCCTCTTTTCAGTATGAAGGACAGTCTCAGGAAAGTCTAAAGGATGTAAAGCTTATCATAAAATCGCGAGAATTTCTTGTTATTACTGGGCAGAGCGGATGTGGAAAGACCACATTAACCAGGTGTATCAATAATTTGATTCCCCGCTTTTTTGAAGGCAGATTATCCGGCGAAGTCATTGTATCGGGACGTTCCATAAAAGAATCGGACGCCGGTGAGGCTGGTAAAGAGATTGCTTCAATTTTTCAAGATCCCCGCAGTCAATTTTTACTACAAACAGTTCCAGCGAAGTTGCGTTTGCCTGCGAAAACTATGGAATTCCACATAAAGAAATCGTTAAACGTGTTAACAGCGCCTTTCAGTCACTGAATATGGAGAACCTAAAAGACAGAGATATTTTTGCCCTGTCCAGTGGAGAAAGGCAAAAAGTTGCTTTTTCTCGCAGCGACTACTCTTAATCCACAAATTTATGTGCTGGATGAGCCTTCGGCTAATTTAGACATTCATACAATCTTACAGGTAAGAGGGATTCTTTCTGCTTTGAAAGCCGCTGGACACACGATTATTGTTTCAGAACACAGATTGTTTTACTTATACGGACTCGCAGATCGCTTTTTAATTATGGAGGATGGTCAAATCTGCGAAGAATTAACAGGTGAGGAAATGGCAGAATTATCTGCTGTCCAAATGCACAACAGAAGGCTTCGCCCGTTAAATTTGGATTTAATACAAATAGAAAGGAAAGAATCTATTTGCCGCTCGGAAGTATTTCTCCAAATTAAAAATTTGAGCTTTTTCGCATAAAGCCATGCCGGAACTTCTTCACAACATTTCATTAGAAGCCTACAAAGGCGAAACGATTGCCTTGATTGGAGAAAATGGTTGCGGGGAAAACAACATTGGGGGAAAATCCTGTCTGGCTTGATTCGCTGCCGCCAAGGTGCGTTTTACATTGATGGAAAGAATGTGAAGCAACAAAAATTATCCGACTATGTGTACTTTGTTATGCAGGAGGCAGATCACCAGCTTTATACAGACAGTGTGACGGAGGAATTGAGGTTAGGAAATAAAAGGATTCCAAGCATAGATGAAAAAGTGTCTCAAATTTTGAAAATGCTCCATCTGGAAAACTTCAAAGACTGCCATCCGTATGCTTTATCAGGCGGTCAAAAACAGAGACTGACAATAGGAGCGGCAATGCTTTCGGAAAAACCAATCATCGTTTTGGATGAACCAACAAGCGGGTTAGACTGGGATAATATGTGCGCTGTTGCCAATGCTGTTAATTATATGCGTGAGGCTGGAAAGCTGGTCTTGATTATTACGCATGATCTGGAGTTTATCAGCCTGACCGCCTCGCGCGCTTTGCTTTTGAAGGAAGGGATTATTAAAGATGATTTACAAATGACGGAACAAAACAATTTCAAAATCGTAAAGAATTTTATGGTTGAGGAAGGTGGGAATAAATAAATTGAGAAAGCATGGAGTATATTACGATTCTCGCATAAAACTTCTGTTGATTCTATTGACATCAGCTTTGGCGTTTACTTTGGGTGGAGGCTTAACAGGCTTGTTACTCTTTGGCGTCGTTTGCCTGTTTGCTTTGCTAAGTGGACTTTGGAAAACAAGTATCAAATTTGCAATAGTTTATATAGTTCTGCTTGTGTTGGCGCAAGTCCTTCCAATTCATTTATCTTCCGTGATAACATTCTTTTTACTAAGAATTTTGACTATTGCACTTGCTTTGAATATTCTATTTCAGACTACGGAAATATCGGAATTGATAGCAGCGCTTCAGGCAAGTCATATCCCTCAAGCAATTGTGATACCAGTGGCTATCATATTGAGATTTCTTCCATCTTTGAAACAAGATGTGCTTTATATAAAACAAGGGATGAAAACGAGGGGCGTGGGATTGTCTTTTTGGAGAATAGTAAGTCATCCGGCGCAGACATACGAAGGCTTTTAATCCCTATACTTATGCGCCTTCTGATGACGGCGACAGAATTATCCGCATCAGCGGAAACGCGAGGCATCAGCTATCCTTGTGAAAAAACTCACTATATATTAGTTGATTTCCGCTTAAGAGATAGTATTTTGTTGATAGGTATGCTTGCTCTTTTTGCGGTTGTCATATGGACATCGTTCCAACCAATATCATTTTAAGGAGGATTTATTTCATGCAAACCGAAAACAAAAAAGGCTTTCAAGTAAAGGATTTGATTGTCACAGCTCTTTTATCTTTGTGCGCACTTGTTATCTATATCCTTTGTGCGTTCCTATCTTTTTCTCCCTACACGATGTTAGTGGTAAGCCCATTGTGGTCACTATTGGCAGCTATTACATATTTCCTTGTAGCAGCTAAGACTAAGAAACCGTGGACACTGTTCATTTTTGTGCGATAACAGGCATTTATGGATTTTATCCGCCCATGATAATTTGCTGCATTATTGCTGGCATTATTTCTGCGTTGATCGCGTGGAAAACAGGTTGCACTAATGGAAAAACACTTACGATCAGTTATATCATTTATATGGTTTTAGCAGCATTCAGTGGTACATATATTCCCTTCTTGTTTTTCTCAAATCAAACACTTGAGCAGTATGCGGGAATGTTTGGCGAAAGTTATTTGGGAATTTTGCAAACGTTAGTATCACCTGTAACAGCTATCATAATGCTTGTCGTTGTTGCAATTTGCGCCTTTGTTGGCGCGCTCAACGCTAAGAAACTGCTCAAGAAGCATTTCAAAAAAGCAGGTATGGTGTAAATGAAGTAATTATATGTGTCAGAAGGAGGTGTGCCATTATGCCCTTAACATCATCTATGGAGGACTATTTAGAGGCTGTGCTGGTGCTTCAGCAACAAAAGGGCTATGTTCGCTGCGTAGATGTGGCGGAGCTTTTGGATGTAAAAAAGCCTTCTGTGAGCCGGGCTGTCAAAGAACTGTCTAAAAAGAAATGCCTGATAAAAAAGGACGATGGCACACTCTCCCTCACAGAGCAGGGCCAGCAAATCTATGAAAAGCACCAGTTCTTTACCAAACGACTCGTGGAAGCTGGTGTTCCACAGGATATTGCAGCACAAGACGCTTGCAAGCTGGAGTATGTTATTAGTGAGATAAGTTTTAAGAAATTGAAAGAGGCCGTTTGGATAAATGACCGGGAGGTGATACCATCGGAGAAATAATCATTATGAAACTGAACGAGGAAGAAAAAAAGATTTTTGAAGATTTCCTTTCATTTTTGCAGCTCCATCCAGAGCTAAAAAAAATGGGAGCTTTCCTCGGAACCGGTGCTATCTCTCCCCGATCTTGAGATTGACCCCAGCCAAAGGCTGGTGCGCTGTAATCAAAAAAAGAAGTGGGCCTAACAGCAAAGGAATATAGTCTCCTATGCCTGCTGACAGTTAATAATGGACGAGTGTTGATCTATTCCCAAATCTATGAAAAGGTATGGGGTGAAGCTCTAACAATAAATGAACGAGGCACCATAGGATACCATGTACGAAACCTACGCAAAAAGCTCTATTCCGCTGATCCGCACCACCCTTTTATTATAGAAAGTGTCCGCGAGGTTGGGTATCGCTTTCAAACAACTTCCTAAATATTCACAGAGCGCAGTCTGAATGGCTGCGCTTTTCTTTTTCTCAAGGTGAGGCTATTCGGGAGGATTTTTCAAATTTCACACCTTGTCGTTTGTGTTTGACAACTTTCGGATGGATTGAAGAATGGATAGGCAGAGGTATGCAGGAATCCGCTAAGACTATGGCTGCACTATTGGCAACAAATGGAATGAAATAACTATATGTTACCCTTTCCAGCACTCCGCTGCTTTTCCTATACATTCTTATTCAATCATACATTTGAGGATATTTCTTTTTCAAATATGCTCTGAGCAAAATAGTCCCAATATTTATAAACAGAATCACAAGTATCAGATTAAGCGGAAGATATTCTCTTATCAAATTTCCCAATACTGCTACAAATGAAATACTGGATATTAAAACCATTTTATATAGGTCATCCCATATCTTCTTATATTGTTCAACTCCAGCCCAAACAAGGAATACACATCCGAGAATCCCAGCAGTAATCATAAGCATAGAGAAAAACCCTTTAAAGAGCATTTCTCCGGCAGTATCGCTTATATATTCCAACCGTTCAAACCATGCTATATATTCTTTGCACCAATTTATCGGTATCATTATTAGTTGCAGCACATCTTGTTGAAATGCTCCATTTTGAAGAAACGAAAAGAAAATTACACAAAGATATCCCCAGTCCCAAAAGAACTGATTTTCCTTCATATCAGCAATTTCCGATTTTGCTTTTCTCCTGGCTCTTTGTATCTCCATATCTGCCCGGTTCTTTTCCCTTTCAATCTGGTACTCTGCCTGCCTTGCCTGTTTTTCTGCCTCTTCCTGTTTCTTTTTTTGCCTGTTCAACCGCTTCCACCGATGATTGGTTCACCTGCATTACTAATTTAGAGTTCCGGTCCCGAACGTCTTTTTATTTTTTTCGAGCTGCTCTTGCTCGTTCCTTCTCATCAAGCCGTTTCTGTTCCTCAAGTCGTCGTTGCTCTGCTGTAAAGACTGATTGAGTTTCCGCATTTCGGACAATTCTTCTGTCATCTGCTGAATTTCGGCATTCGACTTCTGCATTTCTTCTTGCATTTCGTGATTCTCGAAGAATAGCCTCTGTTTTTCCATTTTCAGACTGTGTGTTCTTTTCTGAAATTCCAGGATAAACTCGTTCATCTTCTGATTTCTCACCTGTAACTCGTCCCTCTCTGCCGACACTTTCTCCAGCGTTTCTGCCTGCTCCTTCGCAAGCTGCTTCCACTTGTCGGTAGTATCCAGCGAATTCTTCGTCTGATCCGTTTGTTCGTTCTGCTTCGGCTCGTGTCCTTTCGTAATTTCCATTAAATTCATATTCCAATGCCTCCTTACTGATGTCCAGATGAAAGGTTTTAGACAAATTGCTGTCACGCACTTTCTTTCCATCCTGATTCTGGAACGTGATGTGCTTTCTCTTTTCCGTCCAGTTCACACTCCATCCAAACTGTTTCATTTTTTCTATAAACTTTTCTTTGCTGATACAATTTTCCAGTGCCTTTAATACCGCCATTGCACAGTCCGCTACAAAACTGTCCTTTACCTGTTGACGGAACAGGTTATATTTGTCTTTGCTCCATGCAATGACTTCCCCTTTTTCAATCTGGCTTCCATCAAAGTGCTTTCCTTTCTCGACAACTGTCAGTCCACGTTCTCGGCACATCTGATTGGTAAGCTGTTTCATACGTTCCAGATCCTTTTTGGTGTTATGCAGTTTTCTCCCATCTTCATAACTCACAGAATTTGTCACCAGATGACAGTGAATATGGTCTTTATCCTTATGGACTGCCACTAAGGTCTGAAATCCCTGAAACCATTTTTCTGCGAATTCTTTTCCAAATTCAAATGCCTGTTCCAGAGTAATCTGCTCGTCCTTATGCCAGGAAATAATGTTGTGGGCGTACATTCTCCCAGAATCTTTATCCCACACCTTCTTTTCCTCTAAAAATGCTCTGTACACCAGATCATAATTGATCTCATCATGGCAGTACGGTCCAGTCACATAGGTAAGTTGTTCACTAGTCTTGTCCTGTCGCAAAACATATTCGATACAATTTCTCATTGCTCCATGAGAATTTGTCCGCTTATTAATCGTCTTATTAATAGCCATATCTTTTCACTCTCCTTCCTGTACTTAAGAATATTTTTATTAAGGAAATACAGCATACTGTCATTCGGAATTTCTCCATCTGTATGCAGCTTTCTTGCAATCTGATTGATATTTGTAGTAGCTCCACGAAGCTGACTGAGAATATCTGCAAACATCTGGTTCAATCTTTTCAGTTCTTCCACTTCCTCTGTAGAAGCTATCTTCAAGTCTGCAATTGCTTTTATCACAACTTCCTGCTGTGTTCTTCCGGATTCCTTTACTTTGCTTTGAAGTAGCTCATATTCCGCTTTATTCATCCGTATAGTTACTGTATGATTTCGTTTTCTCATAGGCTTTTATTTCCTTTCTCTACTTGATTTCTGCTCTATATTTACAACCATAGCGTTATGTCTAAATTAACAGGGGATTCCATAAGGGGATGTGTAACGTTCCCCTTTGGTAGATACAAGACAACGTCTTAGCCAATCCGTGGCAATCTGAGAAGAAGTATCCAGTGGATATTTCTAACACAGAATTGTCACCATTGGCGTGCCGGGGTTCCAAGGGGCAGACGCCCATGGCAAGTTTAGGAACAGCCCAAAGGCTGGCTCCGGTGCAGAGTGGCTTGCCACTTTGCGAAACTTGCCTGTCATCTCCCCACTACTGAAGCAACACTAGCCAAGCAACATTTTCCCCACTGCATTATCAAATCTAAATGGAGATGACGGTGGTTTTGTGGTGCAGGGACAGACTGTGGAAGAAATAGAAAAGCTCCCATTTCGATAGATTTTCTTTTTCTGAAACAGGCTGTTCATGCATCACTCCGATGCGAAGCATCGGACAATCCTGTGCCGTATCTGGCACTCTATTCTTTTCTTCGCCTTGCTTGTTCCATCCACCCATCTGCCAACGCTTTTCTGTTATATTTTCCTGTTATTTCTGTCTTTCTTTTTCTGGATCTCTTTCCATTTCTGCTAAAAGACATAAAAATAGCAGTCATAAACATTTCTCCAATTTATAATGTCTGAAATGTCACCACTGCCATTACCTTTTTCTGCTATTCTGCTTTTGTAAAGCTAGTCCTTACTGTCAGTCTGTTTTCCTGTTACTGCTATTTCATAACCATCTAAAAACTGTCCGCAAAATCCAATGCTGCATCCATATCAGCTTCTTTTTCCCAGTCCAGATTATCTTCTGCAATCTCTCCATCCGTTTTCTCCATTGTCAGTGTTCTGTCCGGCAGATCACTTTCTCCTACCGATTCTTTTACAAACGGTACAAGCATTTCCATCAGATTCTTCGCTATAGCCATCGGGACGGATTCCTTTACTCCATCCCGTACAGCTGTTTCCACTCTTTCCAAAAACGCATCTTCCTTTTCTCTGGTTTCCAGATACGGATCTGCTTCATTCCTGTACTCTCTGGAAAAATAATCGTTTAAAGCAACTACAACAGCTCTGGTGTACGATTTATATTTTTCCCTGTCCATCGTCTGCAAATATTCCCATGCCTGTCTGTCCTGCTCATCACAAAGATTTAAGCGGATATTTGTGTTGATGATTTTCCGTTCTTTTCTCATACAAGCATCCCTCCGTTTCTCTGGATTTTCCTTACGGTCATTGCTTCATAGCCTTTCGCTGTGGCACAGATGTCCCGTACAATCGTTACCCGGTTCTTGTCATATTCTCCAAAATTCTGGATCATACAACCGCCACCGCCGACTACATACAGACGCATCAGTTCTGGATTATATTCCCGTTCTCTCAGCTTATGGAAGATTTCTTTCGTATAATCTCCGGCAGCTTTACGAATGGAATATTTCTTTCCAATATCTGCTGTCTCCGGATCACCTGCTCAATCACCGAATGTCCACCTGTTCCCAGATCTTTCTCACCAATATCTGCACACACTGGTACGGATCACCTGCATTTCAATAATGGACCATTGATCGTCATGATATTCATAGTTCCGTTCCCAGCATATTGATGCCTTTTCCAGTAAGCGGTAAAAGGCCGCTGCAAATCCCTGGGTAAATGTCTGCTCCTGCAAACTCCACATGATATTCTTTATTGCGGTTCCACATTCATTCTGAGAAAATTTTCTTCTTTCTAATGGACAGGTGAATTATGCGATATACGTTGCCCGGTTCATACCTTTCCCATCCAGTTCCATTTGCAATATGCCAGTGTCAGCACATAATAGTCCTCATCCTGCGTGCCTGCACAGAACTCCTTATGTTCCTCTCCGATCTGGTAATACATGCCATTGTAAACAAAGAAGATTGTTCTGTAAAGATTGGCTCCTTGTCAATCTGGCCACACCGGATATTCATCTATTGGCTGTTTTTCATGTTTCCATACCCATTCATTCCCGATCACTGTAACTGTCTTCATTTTGTTGTTTTTCATCACCCTCATAATCATACCTCATCTTTCTACTACAATATATTTATGGTTAATACCTTACAGCCAGTAATTACCATCATGGCTTTCATGTTTCCATACCCATGATCAATCCCGATCACTGTAACTGGAATTATCCATCTTGTTGCTTAAGCTGTATAATGATGGAGCAATCGGTATATCGAATCGAATCTTGGACTTCGCGTCCGTAAAACAGACTGATAACCAGTTCCTCATTCGCAGCGTTCGTTTTATGCAGGTTGAATCACCTTAGGTGCATTCGCGTCACACCACAGTAGATTGAATAGGCAATGAGTAAAACTGGTACTTATCCATTGCAATAATCTTAAGGAGTGACAATTTATGAACGCAGTAGGTATCGATGTTTCAAAAGGTAAGAGTATGGTTGCTATCATGCGACCTTTCGGTGAAATTGTTTCCGCACCTTTCGAAATCAAACACACAGCCAGTGATATCCATTCACTTGTAGAACTCATCAACTCTGTTGAAGGTGAGTCCCGAATCGTGATGGAGCACACAGGGCGTTATTATGAAGTCCTCGCTCATCAGCTTTCAGAGGCAAATCTTTTCGTCAGTGCCATTAACCCAAAACTTATCAAAGACTTTGATAATGATTCTCTTCGTAAAGTGAAATCTGATAAAGCAGATGCTGTTAAGATTGCCCGATATGCTCTTGACAAATGGCAAAATCTTAAACAGTATAATGTTATGGATGAATTACGCAATCAGCTCAAAACCATGAACCGTCAGTTCGGCTTTTACATAAAACACAAGACGGCTATGAAAAATAATCTTATCGGCATCCTTGACCAAACCTATCCTGGTGTCAATACTTACTTTGACAGTCCTGCACGCAGTGACGGCAGCCAGAAATGGGTTGATTTTGCATCTACATACTGGCATGTGGACTGTGTCCATAAAATGTCCCTGAATGCCTTTATCGACCATTATCAAAACTGGTGCAAACGCAAGAAGTACAACTTCAGCCAATCCAAAGCTGAGGAAATCTATGGAAAAGCAAAGGAACTTGTTCCTGTACTTTCAAAGGATGCCATTACAAAGCTTATTATTAAGCAGGCTGTAGACCAGCTTAATAGTGCCTCTACAACTGTTGAGTCACTACGCACTCTCATGAATGAAACTGCATCCAAACTCCCGGAATATCCTGTCGTTATGGCTATGAAAGGGGTTGGAACTTCACTTGGTCCTCAGTTGATAGCTGAGATCGGAGATGTTTCCCGTTTCACTCACAAAAGTGCTATTACTGCATTTGCCGGTGTAGATCCCGGTGTTAATGAATCGGGAAGTTATGAACAAAAAAGTGTTCCAACTTCCAAACGAGGCTCCTCTGATCTTAGAAAGACTTTATTTCAGGTAATGGATGTCCTGATTAAAACGCATCCGCAAGATGATCCTGTTTATCAGTTCTTAGATAAGAAACGTGCTCAAGGCAAGCCTTACTATGTCTATATGACTGCAGGTGCCAACAAGTTTCTAAGAATCTACTACGGACGAGTGAAAGAATATCTTTCATCTCTTCCAGAATCTTAATTATCCACTAATATTTTCAGGCCAGCACTGGTGTGGTGGTCTTATTTTGATACCTAATTTTCAACCTGTATAAAATTTTCAATGTTCTTCAATTTAGCCTTGACTTTTTATTTGCAGGCTTAATGTTTATTTTTGACTTTTTCCCAAATTCGGGAAAAACTTATATTTGTATCAGCTAAAACGTTGATACCTGAAAAAGGGCAATCAGTGTAAAAAAAGCAAAATTTTATGTACTCTGGCAGCTATCTTTGTTATTTCTCCTGCTCCGGTAACATTTCTTTTTGCTTATTTTGCCCTAAATGCCCTTAATTCCCTGATTCATATTTAATTGTAACTGTTTATAATCTATATCTGTTTCTTCAAAAGGTATTCTTTCTTCTGGATCTACAGGACAAAAATCTTCTTCCTTAACTGCAATATCCTGATAATAGAACTCACCATTGTACTGCTTCAGAAGGAAACCTTTATCTGTCATATTCCTGAAAAAGTTGGATTTACCATGCCCCTGTCTGCCATTCTCTTTGCAGTATTCCTCATACATATGGAACACTTCACTTCGTTTCAGACGTTTTCCTTTGGCACGCACCAATGACTCATCAATAAAAGCACAGATACTATCTGACGTCCGTTGCACTTCTCTTACACATTCTTTGCTGTGTTCGCTCTCTGTGAACTTTCCCTGTTCGTACAGATTTTTCAATGCAATCATCGCCATATGAATTGCATAATCGGATTCTGCCTGTACCTTTTCCTTTAAGTGCAGATCTTTTTCATCACTTTTTACTACCCGGTTCATATCAAGAATCAGTAGTCTGCGATAAAAAGCATCCGACTTATCCTCAAGATTCTGCGGCATTTCATTGGTAGAAAAAAGCAGCTTTGCATAAGAGTGGAAATGAATTGCATCCTGTCCTTTTTTCTCATAAATCAGTGTGTCCTCACCGACTGCTTTCTTTAATACATCGGTGTTCTCCATTGCCTTGCAGGGAATATCTGCACAGGCATTTAACAGCTTTCCATACATTCCAGTCGCATAGAATCGTTTATTTAAATCCTGTAAAGAAATGCTGGACATATTGGTGATTCCAACCACATACTGGATCAGTGATACTGCCACAGACTTTCCGGTTCCACCATTTCCTTTCAGTGTAAGGAATTTCTGAAACTGCGTATCCTGTGTCATGCAGTATCCAAAATACTCCCAGAATGTCTGCTGTTCTTCTTTATTTGGAAGAGACGATGCAAGATACTTTTTGATATTTTCTCCACCTTGTAACACCTGCTCACAATCCTCTGGATAATAGGGAAATGGAATCTGATTGATTGTCAGATAATCCGGATTGTGTTCCAGCATTTCACCCGTAACCGGATCATAATATCCATTTTTGAAATTGATCCACCGCACAGGTTGTTTATTTAGTTCATATGCCTCTCGGTGAACTTTTGGCTGTGCGATCAGTAGATTATAGATTCTTTTGATCACTCCACTCTGTACCTGATCACGATAGATCAGCTTCTGGATACGGTATTTCATTCTTACACCATCATGGTCTTCCAGGAAAACACCATGCTCATAATAATACGGTGTGATTCCCACCACAAAAAACTGAACATTCTCCACCAGGTAATCTACAATCTCCATATCCCGGACACCTTTCACATTTCCTTTTGCATCAAATAAGTGAAAACGGCTCAGTTCCGGTTCTTCTTTCGGATCTCGCTCAAACCGAAGAATATACTGTTCCAGTAATTTTTCAACTTCCTTCTGATTATCCAGTTTGCCAAGATACTCTTTCTCTTTGAACAACTGCCAGCCCGCTTTTCCATCAAGACCAGCGTCTTTGAAAAATGTCTGTAACTTATCATTCATCCACTTCACCGTACAGGCAGTCACATAATGATAGGCACTCTGACAGCTTCCAGTAAACTGAATAGATCTCATTTCCTCTATAAAAGAATCTGCACTGAAATAATACCCGTCATCTTCCTGCACCAGACAAAGTGCCTGATAACCTGACATCACAATATTCAACGCTATATCCTGATTGTCCACAAGAAAGATATAGGTCTGTACTGTCCCTTCTGGATTGGTTTCCATATAATGCTTCAAAAACTTCTTGTTCAAACTTATCACTTCCTTTCAGGCAAAGAAAAAGACGCAAGCCACATTTCTATGACTCACGCCTTTCTCTGCACTTATTTACTTTACAATGCCTATTAGTTCCAATTTGCTACGCACTGCGTATCCTTTTAGAACTTGCATTTAAACATAAATCAATTCCTTGAGAATAATCTCTTCTGCAATCGCTCTGTGCTGATTAGCAGCTCTTACCCATGCCATTTGATCTACTTCTTTGTCTGGCAATGGTTCTTTTTCTTCTAACTGCTTCAGTATCACTTCTTCCCGTTCTCTGGCTGCCTTGTCCACTTCCAGAAGATGCTCTCCAATGGTATCCTGCAGAAGCATCACTTGATACATTGAATTTCGATGATTCTTCAGATAATCTCTGCGAAGAAAACCATACTTGCCAAGCTGTTCCATCTGCTCACCGGATTTATAGGTGAGATTCGGAATAAGGTATCCATTTACATTCGTATACGTTAATTTCATTTTATTAGCACTCTCCATTTCTCATCATTTTTTGACCACAAATTTACGACATTTACGACAAATCTGACACTGCTTTACAATACCAGACAAAATGACCGATGCCCTGAAAAGCCTGTAAAACAGGCACTTCCGGGGTACACAAGACAGGACAAAAATCAACTTCCATTATCATATGCCTTGTTGGTATAATCCTATACAAAGTAGACTCTCATGAAACAGCACAGAACCATACAACAGCATTATTAAATGCAACAGCCTATGGGGAACGCATAAAAAATGAGATTACAGAAGGGATAGACGTTACGGATGTTCTGAAACAGATTTTGATCAGTGAATCTGGAGAATTTAACCAGTTTGACATGATTGCAGAAAATCTTATGTCTGATTCTATTGAAAGCGTGCAGCTTGCTCCGAATGGTGTTGTGACAGATATTTATCCGTCCGCCGGAAATGAAGCAGGCAAAATTGATCTGCTCCATGATAAAGATCGTGGAAAGATTTCCTGTTATGCAAGGGACAACCATACAATCATTACCCAGGGACCATTCAAATTGAAACAGGGCGGCTCTGGAATTGCTGTCCGCAATCCCATTTTCCTGAAGGATGAAAACGGGCTGGAATATTTCTGGGGCTTTACCATTGTTGTCCTGCGTGTACCCGACATTTTCTCAGACGCGGTCAGTGCACTTTCCAGCTTTGGATATGAATACAGAATTTCAAAGACAGATGCTCCCTGGAGTGATGCCTATAACATTGTTTCTCAATCAAATGATTCGTTGATAAATCCGGTTTCTTATACTTTTACGATAGGGGAAGAGGAATGGATGTTTGAAGTAGCTCCTCAAGGTGGATGGCGAAACAATTTATTAATAACAAAAACCAGTGTGATATTAATTGCTAACGTTATACTTCTGTCCGTTCTTACCTGTGTATGGCTGACTTCGAAAGAAAATAAAAACAGATTTCAGATACTGGCACACACGGATTCCCTTACCAATATTTACAACCGCTATGGATTTGATGAATTAGCAGCGAAAATGATAGCTAAAAATCCGAAAACTCATTTTGTGGCTGCACTTTTTGATATTGATGACTTTAAGTTTATCAATGATATCTATGGACATGGTTATGGTGACAAGGCATTGAAACGTCTTGCAGACAGCATGAAAGCTTTTTTTCCATCTGATGCCATATTAGGAAGAAACGGTGGAGACGAATTTTGTGTTCTTCTCCCTAACTATACCTTTGAAGAAGCAGAAGCGCAATTGCAGCAATTCACCAGCCTTCCCAAAACATTCTCATGCAGAGGAAGGGAGCAGCAATTTTATATTTCTCTTGGATATGCGGAATATCCGACCTTTGCATCCAGTCTTTCACAGCTCATGCGCTGTGCAGATGCAGCTCTCTATGAAATAAAGCTTCACGGGAAAAATGGATGTATGTCTTACAGTAAGAAACTTCAATCCGTTGTTCGCAAACAGCTGGGCTTTGCACTTAGAGATATCTCCGAACACCTTCCGGGTGCATTTATCATATACAGAGCAGACAAGGAAGATGACGAACTTTTTTATGCAAACCATGAGTTCCTTCATATGACCGGATATAAAAATATGGATGAATTCTTCAGGCTCACCAATAAGAGTTTTCACAACCTGATCCGTGAAGATGAGCAGCAGCAGATAGAAGCAAGCATCTGGGAACAGATCGACAACGGCAATGAAAATGACTATATTCACTTTCATCTTCGAAAAGCTGACGGATCTTATCTTTCTGTCCTGGATCATGGGAGAATTGTAGAAAGCCCACAATATGGAAAAGTATTCTATGTATTATTTATGGACTGGGAAGATATGCATATTCATTACAGTGATAAATTTTCCGGATAATTTTTCCGATTGGCATGCTCCAGCTCAAGCAGTGCCATCTTTTTGTCAAGTCCGCCTGCATACCCTGTCAGATTCCCCTTCGTCCCCACAACCCGATGGCATGGAATGATGATTGAAATCCCGTTATGTCCCACCGCACCGCCTACCGCCTGCGCAGACATATGAGGCCGGTTCTGCAGCTTTTCCATCTGTCTTGCGATTTCTCCGTAGGTCATCGTCTGACCATAGGGAATCTGCAGTAAAATCCTCCATACCTCCTGCCGAAACGGCGATCCGATCGGATGCAGCTTCGGTGTAAAGTCCGGTTCTTTTCCCGAAAAATATTCGTCCAGCCATTCCCTTGCCTGTGCAAGTATCGGCGTTTCCTGCGCAACCTGCTCTGCCGGAAGTGTATCTGCAAAATAGCTCTGCCCGAAAAACCACAAACCGGTAAGCCCGATTTCGTCCGCCGCCAGCAAAATATCCCCAAGTCTGGAAGGATATATGATCGTATAAGCTTTCTGATAAATATCTGTCATGATCACACCCTAAAAATGTTTGGAAAATATCTCGTGTAAATACTCCTGCTACCTGTTTGTGATCTTCTCTGCCAGCCTGCGCATTGCACTGCACCGGTCAGACAGATTTTCTTTTGTCACCAGATATGCTACATCGGCTTCCTTTGCTTTTACGACTATGAACTGATTCACATCCGCAGAAAAATGAATCGGATCCATGTAATAATCCAGATTCAAAATAATATCCTCATCCGTCTGAAAATCGTAAATCTGCACATTGTCATACGCAATCAGCGCTTCCATCGCCGCCTGTCTGGCATAGAGATATTCCTCCGTCTGCCCGCTCCGGTACACGCTGTCCCACCAAAGCTCGGAATAGGGCGGCAGGAAAAAATAAAATTCTGTCTCCGGATGCTTTTTTACCATATCTGTCAACAAACCAATATTTTCCTCTACCCGTGCCTGCCACTCAGACGGCTCCTGCATCGGTGCAATCTCTTCCGACTGTTCGTAATGCTTTCTCGCCTCTTCTTCAGAAAAGGTTTTGTACTGCCAGAAATTATAAGACATCCCATCGTCGTACCCGCTGAGATTCATCGCCAGCAGATACGGGATATCCTCAAACAATACATCCTTGTTGAACAGATACTTCACGTCATTGAACGGATTTTTATCATATAAATACAGCGGCATCGAATCGTTGACAAAATTCGTCTCCGGGTCGCCGTCCAAGGCAAACAGATCGAGGCTGTAAAACACATTTTTCAGATCGTGCGTCGCAAACGCTTCATCCATATAAAATTTCAGATCTGCGCACGTCCCGGAGCTTTTGATCGCCTTGACCGTCCTACAGGAAAATGCCTCGTCAAACCAGGGATTGTTATAGTTTTCCGCTGTAGAGGACCCTGCCAGCACGCTGTCATAAGAAAAATTCCGTATCGTGCCGATACACTGATATTCCGATTTCGTTACGACTGCTTTCATCCCCGGCAGCGGACCGTGAAAATGATAAAACGGGTCAAAAATCACTACCACTGCTGCGATCGCTGCTAAAAGCGCTGCCGTCCAGACCGCAAAACGCCGAATCCATTTGGAATTTACCATATTTTCCGCTCATTTCTGCGCACGCTTTTTGCGCATGTCGAGTTTGTGTCAAGTGCGCGCAGACACAAATCTCGCGATTGAAAAAAATTTTATTTTTCAATTTTTCTCTCATTCCTCACACTGTCCCGGACAGATCATACTGCCGCCATTTTCCCTTTAAAACGAAAAATAGAGATACTCGCTCACGCCTGTCATTGAGATCATTGACCAGGTAAACAAAACCGCCAGAAGCACCGGATACAGCCTGCCATAGCCTTTCTGCCTCTTCAATGCAACCACGCCGGATACTTTTTCTCCGGAAAGAACCCGGAAACAGATTGCAATCAGCACAACAAAAACTCCGAGCCAGAACCACGAAAGCAGTCCCGGCAGCTTCATCGACAGCGCCTTTGTGATCATGTAACATTCCGTCATGTCGAGCGCCGATGCCATCTGAAACACAAAGCCGTTCCATTTCAGGCTGACAATGCTTTTTAAAACGTCAATCCCCTGCGCAATGCTCTCTGCCCTGAAAAACACGAAGGTCATACAAACATAGGCAAAGGTCGCTGCCTGCCGCATCCATTTTTTCGGTAAATGCGGATGCTCCAGGTTATCCCAGATCATCCCGACTCCATGTAAAAATCCCCACAGCACAAAGGTCCACGCTGCGCCGTGCCAGAGCCCTGAAAGCAGCATAACGATCATCACATTGCACAGCGTCCGCATCTTCCCCCTCCGATTTCCGCCCAGGGGATGTATACATACCTTGTAAAAACCGTCCCAGCGTCATGTGCCATCTGCGCCAGAATTCCTTGACCGAGGCAGAGTGAAACGGCGCATCGAAATTTTCTGCGACCTCCAGACCGATCATTTTGCCCAAACCGACCGCCATATCGCAATAGCCGCTGAAATCAAAGTACAGCTCCGTCAGATACCCGACCGCCAGAAGCAGTGCCGAAATACTGTCCAGCATCGAAACATTGCTGTATCCATAGTTGACCGCCTTTGCCAGCGTATCCGCCAGCAGCACTTTTTTGGCGAGACCGAACACGAAAAACTGGATCCCTTCCGAGAACCGCTCTGCATGAAACCTGCGCCTTTCCGGCTCCTTTAACTGCCCCATAAACTCTGAACGAAGCAGAATCGGTCCCTGCAGCAGCTGCGAAAAATAAACCATAAATGTCAGGTAGTCAAAAAAGCTGTCCCTTGGCGCATCTCCCCGGCACCGGTCAATCAGGTATGCCAGCTGTTGAAACGTGTAAAAACTGATTCCAACCGGCAGCAGGATCTGCAGCATCGGAAAGTCCGTATGAAATACTGTATTCAGATTTTCCAGGAAAAAATTGCTGTACTTAAAATAACCCAACAGCCCCAGATGAAAAAAACACATCCGACACCAGTCAGCACTTTTTTTCCTTTTTCCGAGAAAATTTTTTCAGGCAGACAGCTCAGAAGCCAGCCTATCAGACAGCTGAACAGAAGCAGCCACAGATACTGCAGATTTGCATACGCATAAAACCACAGAGACATCCCGATCAGATATCCCTGTGCCAGTTGAAATTTCTTTTTCCAGTTCAGAAAATACCATCCTGCCAGCAGAAGCGGCAGAAACAGTAACATAAAAATATGGGAATTAAAAAGCATATTCCGTTCCTTTTAAGCTCTGGATTTGATAAACGCCTCAACCTCTTCCACTTCAGGCATTACGCGCAGTGCACCTTTTCTGGTGGTTACGATGGATGCTGCTGCGTTTGCAAAGGTCAGCATCTCAGTCAGCTTCTCCTCATCCAGGTTGTCCAGACCGTATTTCAGGACATAGTGCAGGCAGCAGCCGCCGAAGGTATCGCCGGCACCGGTTGTCTCAATGGTGGAATCCTGCAGGAAAGGCTTCACCTCTACGCGCAGATCCTTGTAGTAAGCGCGGCTTCCGTCTCTTCCCAGAGACAGCATGATCAGCGGAATATTGTACTGTTCACGCAGCTTTGCGATACCTGCGTCGAAATCCTCTTCGCCGGTGAACCACTGGATCTCGTTATCGGAAATCTTTAAAACGTCACACTTGGACAGACCATATGCAACCTGTTCTTTTGCATCGTCTAAGGTCTTCCACAGAGGGGGACGCAGGTTCGGGTCGAAAGAAAGGATTGCGCCGCTTTCTTTTGCGATGTCAATCGCTTTCTTGGTCGCTTCACGGACACCATCATGAGTCATGGACAGTGTGCCATAGTGGAAAATCTTCGCATCGCGGATCAGATCCTCATGCAGATCCTCCTTGCGCAGCATCATATCTGCACCGGGATTCCGGTAGAAAGAGAAGTCTCTGTCGCCGTCCGGGAAGGTCTCTACGAATGCCAGAGTTGTTCTTGCATCTTCGTCAATGATCAGGTTGGAAGTGTCGATGCCAACCTCATCCAGGGTTGCTTTTAATTTGTTGCCGAACAGATCCTGTCCGACTTTGCCGATAAATGCGGTCTTGCGGCCTGCTTTGTTCAACATTGCCAGCACGTTGCAGGGCGCTCCGCCCGGATTTGCTTCGTAAGTCATATTGCCCTGTGCGCTCTTGCCGTTCTCGGTAAAGTCGATCAGCAGCTCACCCAGTGCAACTACGTCAAAATTCTTCATGGAATATTCCCCTTCCTGTCTTTTCTTTCGCGTTTTTCCAAACGTTTCTGATATCCTTTATTCTAACAGTTCACCACCAAAAAGAAAACCATAATTTTCTCATTTTCACTATCATTTCTGCGTAAATGTTACTGTTCACCCGCGCCATTGCAGGGCATCCCTTTACAGAACCCGCAGTCGGAATAAGACGCTCCACACCAGCCTCCGGATTTTTTCTGTCCCGGATTCACCAAATGTGCGCACTTTTCCGATTTGTTTCAGCTTTTGATAGTAGCATCGAAAATTCTCCGTATCTCTGCGCTTATAGCATTTCCTCACAACATCCATAACAGCCAGATACAACCTCCATTTTAACAGCTCCTCCAGCTCTGCATCCTGCAGAACTTTTACAGTCTCTAAGAGCTCCTCCTGCACCCGAATACTGTCCAGATTGTTTTTCGTGATTCCTTCCTTCTCTGTATGGGTCGCGCTGCTGTCCCGCCGTCTCCAATAATACAGCGGCTTTGCAATAAAGCAGACAGAAGTCTCTCTGCCACAGAAAACCTCCGCCAGCCATTTTTCATCTTCCCCCAGGGTCGTATTTTTTTCAAACAAAAACAGCCCCTCTGCAGATTTCAGCACCTCCCATTTAAAAACCTTGTTCCACACCACAGGTGCGTAGTTATTTTCTCTCAAAAAAACCTTAAACGCCTCCGTGCCGCAGCAGGTCTCCACCCTGCTTCTACTGCTGCCAGCTGCCTTTTGCACTCCTGTCCTGCTGCCTGCCATCCCCTGCTCTGTACCAGCCCCCGTAAAGGCTTCATAGCTGCAGCAGGCGCTGTCCGTTCCATTTTGCTCCATAGCGTCGATCAGCTCTGTATAGATTGTCCTTCCCACAAGATCGTCTGAGTCCGCATAGGTGATATATTCCCCACGGGCTTCCTGCAGTCCGGTGTTTCTTGCCGCACTCACTCCGCCATTCTTTTTTGTGGATGACCTTGATCCTTTTATCCTTTAATGCACAGGCATCGCAGATTTCACCGGACTTATCCACAGAACCGTCATCTATCAACAGTATTTCTGTGTTGAAATAAGACTGCTTTAACAGAGCGTCCACACATTCCGGAAGATAGGCTTCTACGTTATACACCGGTACAATAACCGACAGCAGCTTTTCTTTCCCCATTTTTCTCCTCATTTCATTCTTATATATTTTCATTTTCTTCTGTTTGGGTTATCATAAACTTAAACAATGCTTTATAGGATACCCCAAAACCTCATCGCTGCAAAAAACACTTTACACTGCACATTGGAGGTCAATATGGAACCTGAACTGTTTTTTTCTACACTGAAGCACCGCATCAAAAAAGAATGGATCCTTTGCTTTTGTTCTGCCATCGGCTTCGGGATTGCCGCCCACATTTACAAATTCCTGAATTATCTTCCAAACTGGGACTCTCTGCTGAATTTATATTCCAACCAGAATAAAATCGATCTCGGCAGATGCTTTCTTTCTGTCGCCTGTTTATTGGGCTCCTATTATGACCTTCCATGGATCAACGGTATGTTGTCGCTGCTGTACCTGGCCCTTTCTGCAGTCTGTATCAGCATCCTGTTCGATGTCAAAAAAACCCTTCCCCTGATCCTCATCGGAGGCATAGTCACGACCTTCCCTACTGTCACCTCCACGATGTCTTATCTGTATCTCGCAGACGGCTTCTTTTTATCCATGCTCTGCATGTGTATCGCTGCAGCCCTGATCGCCAGAGTTCCTGCAACAGGCTTCAAGGGCAGTCTGTGCGTCCTGTTTCCTGCCTCTCTTTTGTGTGCATTCAGCCTTGGAATTTATCAGGCCTACCTGGCCTTTTATCTGACACTTGTTGTCATCTATCTGCTCTGGAAGCTTCTGTTTTCCAAAGACAGCATAAAAGAGCTTTTCTGCCTTGCCCTGCGGTTTGCCGTCAGCATTTTTATTGGTCTTCTTCTTTATCTGCTTTTGTTTCAGCTGATATTAACCTTTTCTTCCCAAAAACTCTCTGAGTATTTATACATCAGCAATACGTATTCCCTGAAAATGCTCCGCCCTCTTACCTCCGCCAAGTATGTGATTCTGGACTTTTTTCATTACTTTTTCGATTTTTCAAATGGTATCAATCTGTTTTTGCTGTTGAATGTCTTTCTGTTTTTGCTGCTCACCCTACTGTTTCTGGAAGTCTTTCACATGCAAAAGCTCTGGGATTCCAAAACCGCGTCCGGCTGCTGTTATCCCTGCTGTGCATCGTCTGCGTTCCCTTTGCCGCATATGCGCTGTATTTTACAAATTCCTCCCTGCGCGCCCATAATCTCATGGTCATGGGGCTTTGCATGGTATATCTTCTTCCGGCACTGTTTTATGAGTCCATGCCGGCAGATTCCCGTTTCTTTCCCTGTCTGAAACGCTGGGCAATCCTCCTGCTCTCTTTCCTGACCCTGTACAACTTTATCCTGCTTGCAAACATCAGCTATCAGAAGCTCGAAATCGCCTGCGAAAAATCCTTCGGCACTGTAATCCGTCTGGCAGACCGGATCGAACAGCTTCCAGAGGCGGCCTCCTGCGATAAAATCGCTGTTTTCGGCAGTCTTGCGGATTCTGAGCCAATTGCTGTATACTTTCCGCCGAACATGACCGGCATTACAGACGGCCATATTCTCCGCGAGCAGGATACCTCCATGGGAGAAAATGTCCCCCAGGCAATGCTGCGGGATTACTGCGGTCTTTCCTACGGCGACACGACCCAGGCTGACAAGGATCGCATTGCACAGACGGCGCAGTATCAGGAGATGCCCTGTTGGCCAAAGGCCGGCTCTGTCGCCGCCTTCGATCACATTCTGGTGATCAAATTCAGCGAAGAAAACGACAGCTGACCCTCTGGCAAAGCTGCCTTATCCTGCAGGCTTTGACGGCGCAGTCTCATTGGCTGCGCCCATTTCTTTTCGGCAGCTCATCCAGCGTGATAACCAGACTGCTGTCATAGAATCTTTGCAGCGCTTCTTTTTCAATATATTCCTCGGAATAATTTCCGGCTTCGTCCGTCAGATATTGTCCCTCCCAGACGATGCAGCCCAGCCATTTCAGGTTTTCGATATCCATTCTGTCCGGATCCGGCAGGGAACCGTATTCGGACAGCATTACAGGCTTTGTACCGCCGGTAAGCTCTGTGGCCTTTAAAAATGCATTGGCCTGGGTACCATAACAGCGTCCCATCGGATACAGATCAATTCCTGCAATATCTACATATTCGTCTCCCGGATACCATTCCAGCCTCGTACCGCTGTAAATCCAGATCAAATTATGTAAACCATGCTTCTTCGTAAAGGTTTCATACATCAGCTTCCAGAGCTTTTTATAGCATTCTGCTCCGCCGCTGCTCCACCAGAACCATCCGTCTGCTCCTTCATGCAGGGGTCTCCACAGCACCGCTGCACCGGCATCCTGGAGTTTTTTCAGCTGCTCTGCCATATGGTCAAGATCGTCTGTCAAAAGCTGATACCCCTCCGGGTCTTTTCCGTCAAAAATTGCTTCCAGATCCATATCCACATCACTTTCATGCAGCGATACCCACCACTCCTGTCCGCGTCGGTATTTCTCCGGGGCATACCAGTGCCACGACAACGCCACTATTCCTCCCTGCTCCCAGTAAGAGGCCGCCTGTTCTATGACATCCGACGGCTCTACCCCCGCCGGCGCAGCATTCGAGTAATTCATCATATCCATTGCCAGAATTGCCGGCTGCTTTCCTGTAAGATCCTCGATCAGCTGCATCTCTATTCCGTCCTGCCCTTCCGGACAAAACTGTCCGGACAGCACCTGTTTTCCATAAATCGAAGTCAGATATGCCATCAGCTCTTTTGCAGAATCCCCGGCAGCCGGATCCGACAATGCTCCGGACACCTGATAGACCAGATCCTGGGTTTTTTTGGTCCTGCGGAGCGTCAGACCTTCCAGCCGGATCCATCCCCAGTTCGCTAAAAGCTCGATCTGATGCGTACCCTCCTCCAGATAAATTTTCTGCAAAACGCATTCCTGAAAGCCTTCCGCCTCCGGTGTATACAAAAGTCCTTCCTCTGCTCCATCCACCCGGACAATATTGTATTTGCCGCTGCCGATTCCGGAGGCTGAAAAAATCAGGTCATAAAAGCCGGTTTTACAGATGGAAACGGTAAAGCATACTCCATCTCCCTCCTGCTCCAGCCCAACTGCGTAAGGACTGCCTTTTTTTGTCCCATTTTCCGCTATTTCCTGATACAGATATACATTTCCAAAAAGTGCCGCATCCTGCGCGGAAAAATATAATTCTTCTTTTCCACAGCCCTGCAAAAAAAGCAGCGCCGCCACAGCTGTAATTGCAGCCAGCTTGCGGACTGCTCTATCTATTATTTTTGTTTTCATTCCGCTAAATTTACGCATTTTCAATTGACTTTTAAATTACTCACAGTATATGATGATTATATCAGAATTCTAATACAAATTCAAGAAATGGAGGTCTCTATGCCTGATAATACATTATTTCGAAGAGTCCTTTTTGGCGGCTATCACAAAGGAGACGTACTTTCCTACATTGAGAATCTCGAAGCAGAAAAGGAAAGCCTCAAATTTTCCCTGCAGGAAGCTGAAACGAAAGAGCCAGAGCTTCCTCCCGAATTAAAAGCCCAATATGAATCTACGATCGCACAGCTGCGGGAACAGGTCGCTTCTTTAAAAAAGTCCTCCGAGAACGGTTCCGACCAGCTTCGCGCACTCCGGGAAGAAACGATACAGATCACACGCCGTCAGAAGCGAGAAGCGGAGGATCTGATCCGCACCCTGCAAAGTCAGGTCATGGAAACCCTCAAGCAATTTCCGGCACAGGATTCGACGCTTCAGCATCAGGTACGGGAGCAGGAGGGCCGTTTAATGGCCCAGGCAACACAGATCAAACAACAAAGCGCTCAGCTCGAGGCTCAGTCTGCGCAGATCAAACAGCAGCGCACTCAGCTCGAAGCTCAGTCTGCACAGATCGAAACCCTGCAGTCTGACCTTGCGAAAAAAGAGAAGGATCTGACCTCCCTTCGCAAGCAGCTGGTTCAATCAGGAAACGTCCTGCAGCAGGTACAGCAAAGCCTTGAAAGGGTTCAGCTGTCCGCAGTGCTTCCCCCTTCGACCACGCCTTTCCCGACCCTGGAAGCTCCAAAAGCTGATAAGCCTCAGACAGACGATTCCCTTCCGGAGCTGGGAAACCGGCTGGATAAGCTGTTCTCCGATACCTTAAGCAATCTGAACAACTGTGAAAAGACCGCTCAGAATACTATTTTCCATCTCGTAAAATCCATCAGCTGATTTAGGAATGCTTTTTCCTCGGATTGATTTTATACCACAGACACTGCAGACGATGATACAGTCTGTTTCCTAAAAAGCCTTCTTAACCGAAGGCTTTTTGTTCCTTTTCGTTCAGCCAGCTTCCATCATAGTGATGAATGGAAACCGTATGCTCTGTGATCTCTTTTTTTCGATGAAAATAACTGACAGGAGCAAGGTATTGTGTTGGGAGAAAAACGATTCCGTCAATTTCCTGTTTTGTATTGTCAAGGCGCAGACCGAAGGTGCGCAGTGTCCGCGTATTGCGTCCAGGACAAGACTCTGTATCAAGTCTTCCATCCTCTTTGATAAAAGGAATGTCCTCATAGTCCTTTAAAAGTGCACCGACGATCGGATGCCCTGCACGTGCGCCAAATCCAAGGCCCGTTGCAATCCACATCTGACCATCTATCTCCTTTTCAAAGCCCATATAACCATCCAGCTCCGTAAGCTCATCCAGCGGTTTGATCAGCTCCACATCCACGTCCATATAAATTCCGCCCTGTTCATACACGATCTTTAACCGCGCATAATCACTGACAAATGCCCATTTTTTTTGCTCATAGGCCTCCCGTGCATATCGGTTTTCCGTCAGATCGAAATTATCCTCGTTCCATTCGATGATCTCATATGCAGGACAGTATTTTTTCCAGCTCTCAATACATTTCTTTGCCGACTCCGGCAGTGGATTTCTTCCAAACCAGCAATAATGAATTTTCTTAGGAATACTCATTTACAAATCTCCTCATAAAAATGTTCCAGGCGATCAATTGACGCTTTCAGGGAAAACGATTCCCGGATGAGCCGCGCTCCTTTTTCTGAAAATTCCCTGCGCAGTCTGTCCTCCGATACCAGCTTTAAGATCCGGTTCTGCAAAGCTTCCACATCACCCGGTGTGATCAAAAAAGCCATTTTCCCCATCCTGTATAACCTCCGGAATCGAGGCGATCCTTGTACTGATATTGGGAATTCCCTGTCCCATGGTCTCCAGAATACTCATGGGCAGCCCTTCCCGATAGGACGGAAGGACATGCAGCATCGCCCGGCTCAGACATTCCTCCCGTTCTGTTCCTGCGATCCAGCCAACATGCTCTATCCGGTTCTGCAGACCCAGCTCCTCGACACGATGTTTTACACCTGCCACATCTTCATCCCCGCACATCCAGACCTTTATCGTTTTCGGTAGTTTTTTATCAATTGCCGCGACAGCTTCCAGCAGATCATAGGAGCCTTTCCGCTTTCCCTGTGCTCCCAGCATGAGGATTCTGTCTACATTTGTTCTGTCCGGGATCCTGTCCGGGACAGGCACCGCATTATGTAATACCTCTGTTTTTGCAAGAGGTGCTTTTTGCAGCAGCTCCTGCTTCAACCGTTCCGAAAGCACCAGATTCAAATCCGCTTCTTCCAGGATTTCTTTTACATATTGCTTCTTTTTTTCCGACAGTGTTCCATAAAAGTCCTCAAACTCCGCTCCGTGATGATGGATCACCACCGGAACGCCAAACCAGTGACCAAGCTTTAACAGCCATGCCTTACGATAAAAGCTTCCGCGCTCTGCCATATGCAGATGTAAAATATCTGCCCGCTTTCTGATCAGGCAGCCCAGAGCCTTCCGCCAACCACCGGCAAAGCACAGGCACTTTTTCAGCGGATTTCCCTCTGTATGCGTCGGAATAAAGGTTATTTCTGCCTTTTTTCCAGCCCGGATATTCCAGATAGTTTTTCTACGGTCACCATACCGCCCTTTACTGTCCGGATGTCGGAGCCACACATCAGAACTCTGATCCTTTTCTCCATCTCAATCTCCACCCTGTTTTTGTTTTCGATATCGCCAGATCAATCCGAGTATCTTTACATCGTCCACAAAATATCGCCGAAACAGTCGTCCCGGTTCCTGACAAAATCTGTAAAACCATTCCAGCCCGCACCGGCTCATCCATGCCGGACAGCGTTTTACATTTCCTGCCAGAAAATCAATGGTTGCACCGGCACAGACCGATACCGCCGCACCATAGGAATCCCGGTTTTTGCAATATATTTTTCCTGTTTCGGACAACCCAGGCATACGATCACAATATCCGCTCCCGATTTCTCCACAGCACGATTGAATTTTTCCAGTTCTGTCGGATCTTTCTCAAAACCAAACGGCGGACAGTACACTCCCGCAATCTTTAACTCTGGCTCCGCTTTCCTCAGCCTCTGTGCTGCCTGCCTGGCAACTCCCTCTTTGCCGCCCGCCAGAAAGATGCTGTATCCTTCCTTTGCCGCTCTGCTGCAAAGCTTCGGTACAAAATCAGAGCCGGAGACCTTTTCCTTTAATGGACGGTGAAACAGCCTGGAAACCCATACAAGAGGCATTCCATCTGCCAGCACATATTCTGCGCGCTCTGTGATATCTGCAAGCTCTTTATCTTTTTCCAGCTTCATCACAACATCCACATTCAAAAAAAAATGACGCTGGATTTTTGTCGTTTGCCCACGTCCTCCATCAGGCAATCCAGCAGCTCCTGCGCTGTCAGATTGGTATAACCCGCATTTAAAATCCTGATCTTTGACTCCATATGCTCACCCTTTCACTGAAAAAAATGCTGCTCCAGCATTCTGCACCAGCAGTGATAGATCGGCAGATGCAGCTCCTGCGCCCGAAACGTCTTTTCCTGTGGAACGCGCACCGCAATATCAGAAAGCCCTACAAGCTTTCCACCCTCTTTTGCCGTCAGCGCAATTACCGGCATTCCAAAGGCCCTTGCCGTCACTGCCGCATATAAAATATTTTCGGAATTCCCCGATGTTGAAATTGCTAAAAGCACATCTTGGGGATGTCCGTATCCCTGCAGAGCCTGGGCAAGACACACTTTTGCGTCCATATCGTTGGCATATGCGGTATACAGGGAAGAATGACTGTCCAGGGCAATCGCAGGAAGCGCCCCCTGCAGCTCTTTCGCAAGCACCTTTCCCATAACAGGATCCACCTTCTGCAAAAGCTCCCTCTGCATTTTGGAAAGGGATCGCTTTTTCTCAAAGCCCTTCATCAGCTCCCCGACGATATGCTGCGCATCACTGGAGCTTCCGCCGTTTCCGGCGATCAGAAGCTTATGCCCGGTTTCAAAGCATTTCACCATACATTGATATGCATCCCAGATTTCTTTTCGTATTGCTTTCAGCTCAGGATAACATTCCAGAAGCTCCTCCAGACAGCAATTTTCCATATCTTTTCTTTTCCCGCTCATGCTTTTTTTCTCTCCCGCAAAGAAACGCTGCAAATTCCGCCAGCGTTGCAAAGCTCTCATCACCGGATTTTTCTCCGTAAACACCAGCTGTCTTACAGCCTGCCGCTTTCCCGGCTCCCATATCCGCTGCAGAATCTCCCACCATCCAGGATTTTTTCAAGTCGATATGATAGTCCTGCGCTGCGCGAAAAAGCAGTCCCGGCTTTGGTTTCCTGCAGCTGCATTCGATCTTATATTCCGGTCGCTCTCCTGCAAAGCCTTTGTCAGGGTGGTGCGGACAATAATAGATTGCATCCACATACGCACCCTCTTTTCCAAGAAGCGTCTCCATTTTGTTATGTATTTCCGTCAGCTCCTCCTCTGACACTTCTCCCCGGGCAAGGACCGGCTGGTTCGTCGCAAGGATCACAAGCCACCCTGCTTCATTTAATTTTCGGATCGCCTGTGCAGCCTGAGGCAGAAGCTCCATCTGCTCTGTGGAACGCAAAAGCCCACATATTTGTTGATCGTCCCGTCCCGATCCAAAAAAACTGCTTTCTGTGGATTGGCAAGGTTCCTTGCCGACACCAGACCGCTTCGGATATCCCGCTGCACCATCTCATAACGCTCTGGTGTGCCCATGTCCTTGACATATTCCGGAGACTGATACCCATACAGCAAACCATCTGCCAGAAGCGGCTTTAATACCTGGCGGTCAAGATCCAGCTTTTCCGGCTTTTGCAGCATTCCATGTGCTTTCATCCATTCAAAGATTCCCGGTGAAAACAAATGCAGTCCCGCGTTGACACGATTTGCATACCATTCCCTTTTTTCTTCTTTATGAAGCCAGTTTACTACCTGACCATTCTCTTTACAAACGACAATGGCGCTATCATATGGATGCTGATTCGGATGGGTAAAAATTGTCGCTACACCGCCATAGTGCTGATGTGCCTGCACAAACCGGGCAAAATCCACATCAAACATTACATCCCCGTTCAGCAAAAGGAAATCCCCGTCCAGTCTGTCTTTTAAATAATAAAATGCTCCTGCCGTACCGAGGGGACTTTCCTCAACCAGATAGGATATCTGCATCCCCATCCGGCTTCCGTCCCCGAAATAGTCCGAAATCACCTGATGCAGATGCCCCGTTACAAGAAGGATCTCCGTAATATTCTGTGCCTTCAGGCATTCCAGCTGCCATTCCAGAACAGGCTTTCCGCAAAGCGGTATCATAGGTTTGGGAACCTCTGTACTGACAGAGGCGATCCTGGTTCCCTTCCCTCCTGCCATAATTACAGCAATCATTCCTTTCCCTCTCCTTCTTCTCTTTTTTTTGCCAGTTTTTCTTTCATTTCCCGATTCATCCAGTAACCCTGCTGATCATCGAACCAGACATCATCCTCAAGGTTCGCCCTTTTACCTTGGGGCAAATAGGTTTCGGGCTGATAATAAATAACGCTTGTACCTTCCGTTTCAAACTGGAACGGCACATAGAGAAGATCCTGCAGCGCCCTGCGAACACTTGCCTGTTTATCCAGCTCCACATAAAACAGAATAAATCCGCCTCCGCCTGCTCCAAGCACCTTTCCTCCGAGGGCACCCGCCTTTTTGGCACGTTCATAGATTTCATCAATAAAGGAAGTGCTGATATCCTTATTCAGGCTTCGTTTCATCTGCCAGTTATAGTCCATCAGACGTCCGAACTCGTTTAGATCCCTATCTTTATCCGTCAGAATCTTTTCCGCTTCGTTGACCAGCTCTTTCATTTCCAGGAGCTCTGCCGTGCGATCCCGCAGGTTTGATCTCGTCTCCACCTGAATTTCGAAGGAGTATCTGGAAAATCCTGTAAAAAACAGCAGAAGCGACGCGTTCAGTTTTCTTTTTCGAATCGGGTAAATAACAAGCGGCTCCACTCGAAAGCCATCCGCGTCAAGCAGAATTTTATTTAATCCACCGTGGGCTGCAGCAATCTGATCCTGTACACCGCCTACCTCACCGCACAGATCCCGTTCCAGATGGATCGCTTCCTTTGCCAGATCTTCCTTACTGATATACTGCCCTTTGATCGAATGGAATGCATTCAGCAATCCGATAGCAAAGGAGCTGCTCGTCCCCAGGCCAGAGCGCGCCGGCAGATCCACCTCATAGGACATGCGGATCTCATGCATATCGAGATATTTCATTGCTTCCCGGATCAGCGGATGCCGGATATCCTTCAGGTTGCTGACCTGTTCGATCTCGGAATGAATCAGCTCCGAAGAATAATTGAAAAATCGCGGCAGATGTCTGACATGAACATAACAGAATTTATCAAAGGTAGTGGACAGCACAGCTCCACCATGCTCACAGTAAAATTCCGGAAAATCCGTTCCTCCTCCGAAAAAGGACATTCTCAGTGGTGTTTTCGTAATAATCATTGTTTTTTCCTTCCCTCATCCATCTGTATGTAATCCTGCTATAAAACAGTTACTTTCTTTCCAATTTCCAGAGCAGCCATTGCGACAAATACCCTATCTGCGTCCAGAACAGCAGCGAAAGCGCTCTCTTTTTCCGGTAAGCGGTCAACACCTGCCTGTGGGAAACAGGAAGCTGCAGCTGTTCTAAATGAATTCCACTCATCAGATACTGTATGGCTTCCTTCGCAAAAACACTCCCTCGCAAGCTCCTTTCCCTTTTGAAAGCTTCCGATCCTGTCATACTTTAAAAGCTCCTCCAGCAGTACCACAGACACCAGATAGGCTCTGTGATAATTCAGCTGCTCTGCAATCTTCGGCATTTTTTCCCTTGGAAAAATCTTTTTCCAAATACCGGTAAAGAATTCCATATTTTTCCGCAGCCGCTCCGTGTCCTGCTTTGTCATCGCATCCTTCCGGATCCGATAATGATAAAAGATCTCATCGGAATAAATAAAACGCTCCCTGCATCCATCAGGCACGGATAGGTGCATGCCATATCCTCCCCAGCGAAATTCTGTCATCGATGGGAAGAAGATTTTTCAGAAGGATATCCCTCTGAAACCATTTATTCCATACAACCGGATAAATTCCCGGCCGGTAAAAATGCCCGGAATACAGCATTTTCTCCCGCAGCTTTTCAAGCTTTTCTCCTGTATAAAGCCCTGCTGCCGCCGGATTTTCCAAAATTTCCTGTCTGCCATCACTTTCCACTTCCACAAAAGCCCCTGTCACCAGGATATCTGCTTCGGTTTTTTCCGCCAGTTCATACAAGGTCCGATACATTCCTTTGTCGATCCAGTCGTCGCTGTCCACAAAAGTAATATATTTTCCGGAAGCGATCCTTGCTCCCGCCTTGCGTGCCCTTACAAGACCGCCGTTTTCCTGATGAATGACCCGGATCCGTCCGTCCTTTTTTGCGTAATCATCGCAAATTTTCGGACATCCGTCCGGTGAACCATCGTCTACCAGAATGATCTCCATATCCGCAAAGTCCTGCGACAAAATACTGTCTACACATACCTTTAAATATGGCTCAACCCGATAGATCGGTACGATCACACTTAAAAAAGGCATTTTTGTTACCTCCTGCCTGCTAAAAATCCTTTCGCCCTGTCAAGCAGATCCTTTCGTTCCCAGCTTTTCCGGTAAAGGATTCGCATAAAGATGCCAAAGCAGGCTGTATACGCACAGCCGTTTACGATCAGCCAGCCGATATTTCCATCCGGTATTTTACCGCAGATTTTTATAGATAGCAAAATCACAGCCATTGCGATGGCCGTGCGCCCCACATACCGTACAAAATAATCCCGGAGCTTTCGCTTCCAGTCTTTTTTTCATGCCATAACGCATCAGCACATAGGGCTCTACCCAGAAGCTCGTCGTCAGCGTACTGACAATTGTTCCAAGGAAAATACCTGCCACCTCGAACCGTCTGACAAGAAGCACCGATACGATCAGATTCACAATTCCCTCTGCGATGGATTTATAGCGGTCGTACCAGAACAGACCCATGGCCTCCCGAAAAATCAGATTCGTCTGCCGCATTCCATTCAGATAAAAGTTCGCCACAATGATCCATACGATTGACATCGGGAACAGGTAGTCTGCTCCGAAAAATACCCGAATAAACGGATTATACAAAAACAGCAGACCGCCTGCTATATAGCTGTAGATCAGATACATCAGAAAATCCGCCGTCCGATACACTTCATGGATCCTGCCTTCCTTCTCCGTCGCACCGAGATTTCCCACACTCGCCGAAAATGCTTCGAGAATTCTGGTCAGCAGCGAGTTAATGTTCGTCATGATCATACTGTAATTGGAATAGATTCCAACACTTGCCAGTCCTACAAAGGCGCTTACCAGCAGGTTATCCGTTCCCTGTACAAAGATTGCCCCCAGCTTGTGCATGAACATCGCCTTAATATTTCTGGTAATTCCTTCCCTTATCCGGGGCTCGGGCAGCTCATGGTACTCCTTCAGGTAAGGATATTCCCGGTCGGCATGCCACGCGATCATGATATAAACAAACAGATTACAAACCAATTGTATTCCGAGATACAGCATAAAATTCCGCGTCAGCACCAGCACCAGGATCTGGATCAGCATCTGGATCAGATGCATTGCCTGCTCCCATACGACTTTTATGTAAGATCTCTGATCCGCCATAAAAATCGAACACTTATAGGAAAAGAGATAGCTCAGGACAGAATTTGCAAGGTACATCAGATAAATCAGCCTAAGATGCGGCACCGACTGACCCTTGACCAGATGATCCAGAAACGGAAACAGCGCCATCCCGATGCCTGCAACCGCCACCGCCACCCTCCGGTACATCTGCTTATACAAATTCATCAGCCGCCCGATCTGATCTCTGTCATTTTCTGCAAGCGGCTTGTACAGACTGAAAACTATCGCAGAACCGATTCCAAGCTCTGCCAGCGACAGCATACCGATGACATTGCCAAACAGCCCATTGACGCCCAGATATTCCGCAGACAGGTAATGTATAAAGACAATTCGGTTCACAAACGAAATAATAAAACTAAGCCCCTGTCCGCCAAAGCCCACAAACATGTTTATCAGCGATTTCTTTGTTCTCATGTTGTCATCTCACTTCTGTTTTTTGAAAGCTGACGTGCAGGAACTCCTGCCAGAACCGCTCCTGTCTCTGTACAGGAACGGATCACCACTGCACCTGCGCCGATCCTGACAGAATCCGCCAGTTCGATCCTGCCGATCACACTCGCCCCTATCCCAAAGTCTGCGTTGTCACCAATCGTTGCCGCAGCGCCGTTTCCTCCGTCATTTCCAATCACATTGTTTCCATGGAACGTACAGTTTTTTCCAACTCTTGCATTGGCAGGAACGATAACATTGGGATGCCAGACCATCAGCCCCTCCTGGCAGCTTCCCGGTTCGATCCAAAGCCCCGTTTTTTCTCCCAGAAGATTTCGCCTGCGGCGCCACCAATAGTGCATCAGCTTATGCCAGGCTCCGTCCTGTGACGTATGGTATTCCTCCATACGCAGCGCCCGGATGTACCTCCAGAACAGATAGTATGGCTCCCGGCACAGTCTCCCACGCAGCGTCCGCCCTTTTATTCCGAGCTCTGTCCGCCCATAGTCTGCCGCAAGATATCTTTTTAAATCTTCCTTCGTCTGTATCATGTCAGTTCTCCTTTGCGCACCTCTGTCGTATATCCCTGTACTCCAGCAGTCCTGCCGCCGCCAGAGAACAGAGCAGTACGCCAATCGTCGAAATCAGGTCAGGCTGTCGGCAGTCCCTGCGCAGTATCCGCAAAAATAAAAAGACGAACAGCATGTGCACCAGAAACAGATCCCGACTCATGCGTCTGAGTACACCGGCAAACACTATAGGCATTCTGCGCTCGCCATCTCTACAGGATGTCCGTCTCACATGCACCATCCATTCAAATGCAAAAATACAGCATATCGGGCGCAAAATCTCACTCCAGACCGTGCCGTAAAGCATCAGACCAGACACAGCGCAGGCTATCGCACCAGCTGCCGGCAGCACCGGGTGTACTCCTGACAAAATACCTTTTTACGCAACGGTACAACTGCTGCATTCTGCCTGTCTGCACTGTACATGCCCCATGCAATAAACAAAAATCCAAAAACAGAGCATTCTGCGTACTGTAAAAAACCTGTAATAAACCTGTCCCCATGCCGTCTGTGCAGACAGTCCGACAAAAATGCCGATGCCATACAGCACTGCTCCAATCAGCACAATTGTACGGGGCGATATCCTGACAGGAGTCCGGATCAGAACATATAACAGCAAAAGAGACCAGAGCATCGCCGGAAAATACCAAAACATCCAGGTATAATAATGAACCCCTGTCACAAAGAAATCCCATATCAGCTTCCCGATCCCCCGGACGAGTCCCTCCTGATATACGATAAACTCGCCATACACAGAAATCGGCAGGTAAATCATGCTCCAGATCAGATAGGTCTTTACATAGCTGAACCACTTTTTTCGAAATGCTTCCGGCTGACAGTCCCGTTCTAATTTGTTAATGGGATACATCGTAAAAAAGCCGTGGGAGGCAAAAAATGCGGCAAGTCCAATATCCCGTATCAGAAAAACAATATATCGGAACAGCTCATTATCAAAAAGATATGCAATATTACAATGAATCAGAATAAACCAGATCGCTGCCAGAAATTTTATGACATCCAGTACAGAATACTCTGCAGTCGTTTCTTTTTCTCATTCTTTTCTCCAAAACTGTTCCAATGCAGCTTCATAGGCATCTGCCGATCGCTCTACTGAAAAGTCAAGAGAACGTTTCTTTAAAAGCTCTTTCTCCTGCGTCTGCGCAAGGGACTTTAATATACCGTCTGCCAGTGCTTGTTTATCCTCCATTGGTACCAGTACACCATATTTTCCCTCTGCCAGAATTTCCCTCGGTCCACATGGACAGTCCGTGCTTACCACTCGCGCTCCGCACGCCAGTGCCTCGATCAGAACGGTTGGCAGTCCTTCGTACCGGGAGCTTAATGCCACGCAGTCCGCCTTTGCATAATACGCATACGGATTGCTCACATAGCCTGCAAATTCAACAGCTTCTTCTATTCCAAGCTCCTTTGACTGTTCTTTTAAAGCAGCTAAAAGCTCACCAGTTCCCAGAAGCAGCAGCCGATAATCTCCCTTTTGACGCAGCAGCTGTAGCGCACGAAGCATCAGCTGATGATTCTTCTGATAACTCAGTCGTCCGGCAAGAACGATGGTATGAAAGCTGCGCCCCTCCTGTAACCACGGATGCTCCACCGGCTGCTGCGCCATTCGAAATACCTCCTGCGAAATAACCGGATTATAAATTGTCTTTACATGGGCCGGATCAGACCGGCAAGCCTTAATATAATCCAGCCGGGCCGCCTCTGAAACAGTGATCACACCGTCCATCCGTCTGTCCATTACCGGAAACAAAAGCTCCCGGATCTTCTGAAAGCTGTGAACCTCCATGGACAGTGTATTGTGTGATACCTCGATCAGCGGGATTCTTTTCGGATTGGCAAACGTGGCTGCCGCCGCTACCATACTCATCTCTGTCGTAATGCTCAGCATCAGATCAAATTCCCTACTCCTGAGAAGTTTACGCAATACGCTGATATTTTTCAGATTCCTGTAAAGCTTTCCTGCCTGCATCAGCTTCATATCAAGCACCGGAATATCCTCTTGCAGCAGTACCCGTGTCTCCCCTGCATCCTCCCGGACACAGAATGTCACCTCATAACCTCTTTTATACAGCTCATTTGCAAGAATAACCGTCATCCGTTCTGCGCCGCCGCCATCAAACCGATGCATGAAAATACAAATTTTTTTTATCCCCATGTGTGTCTCTTCTCCGTCTGTATCCCGTCTTCAAAATGCCATCCAGCCATCAAAAGAGCCATTGTGATATTGGCAGAAAACAGGTTATAGGTATTTTCTGTCAGATATGTACAGAACCAGAATACCGACATACAGAGAGCCATTGCTCCCAGCTCTGCATTTTTTTTCTGAAACATGCGCACACGTCCAACATTCATGGAAATCAGCCAGAGCAGATAGCCCACAAACCCCAGCTCAATATACTGACGCAAAAAGTCATTGTGCAGATCCGTAACTTCAACCGCCAGCTTAAGTCCACCGGTCTGCAGCATTCTCGTTATCCATCCAAGTCCCTTTCCCAAATAAAACGGTCCAAAGGAATAATATGCAGCAAGTCCGTCATACATCAGATTTCTCGCATTTGTATTGACTCCCGTCTCTGCTGTAAGCACATCCAGCCAACCGTCCCGGATCATCCAGACATAAAGCAGCGCGATCACAACAAGCACCCATTCGCAGATATTCAGGGCAAATTTCAAATCGATCCTACGGAATAATTTCAGCAGCAGCCCAAGCATGAGAGAAAAAAACCAGCGCAAGAAGTGCGCTTCTTTTAAACGAAACAAGAAAGAAGAACAACGACAGCGCCATATAAAACCAATATCTCTTTTTTCTGGCTGTAACCGTCAGCAGAAAAAATACAAAAAAAGCGCCGAAAGAATAGGGGAGGTTCGTACCCTCCATTCGGATCATCAGGTCGCCCGTCTGACCCGCAAAGCTCATCATCAGCTCCATAAACTGTCGGAAAAATTCAGCTATACCGCCTGCCCGGATTACCTCAAGCATCGTAATCGTATTGGCAAGCGCCATTGCTCCAAAGTTTAAAAGAATTCCCTTTTCCCCAAACAGATAAAGGGTTGCCATCGCCACCAGCACTGCGATGACCTGATAAACCGCATAGAAAATACCTCTTCTCATGATGTTGGGCTCCGACCAGTCAATGACCCACACGATCATGGAAATAAAGACGCTGAAAAAATAGGGGAAGGCGAGTCCAAGACCATACCTTCCCACCAGAAGCATCCGCTCTACCTGAGGGCGGAATAAAAAGCTGACCGCCCCCAGGAAAATAATCGCCAGACCCGGCAGATAACAGTACATGATCGTTATTTTGCCAACCTTGATCCCACTGTCCGGAAATTTCATCAAATAGAACATTCCTGCCGCCAGCACCAGATATAAGACCTTTGGCAGAAGTTGTTTTTTATCCTTCAATCATCGATCCTCCTGCCTGCAGAATAGAGTTTGAGCCGGTTTCAGTCCATGCATCGCATTCATCAAAAGCAGCTTGATCCGGTATACGCCCGAGCTGGTAGATTCCACACTGCCGCAGTCATATTCGATCTTGCACTCTACTGCTTCGTTATACTCAGCTGCCTCATGCTCCAGATATCCAACATAAGCATCCATATGCTCTTTCGTCATATTTTTTGTAAAAATAACGTACTGTCCAACACTGTTCAATGCGATAAAACAATCCTCCCCTACCGGGAAAATTTCTTTTATCATCTCATTAAACTTCAACAGCATGTTGTCCATTGTCTCTCTTCCATATCTGCTGTTTTTCTCTTTCATTTTGGAGACACGCAATACAATACAGCAGAAATGCTGCGGAACGAGCCGGTTTGCATACCCCTCCATAAACTTGTCACAGCCAATACGGTTGGGCAGATCGTACTTCCGATCCTTGTACATGTAGAAATCCACAATATCCCCAAGACGTCCGATCACAACCGCTGCCGCACAGAAAATGCACAGGAAGATGATCACAACAATTCCCGTATACAACAGTATCCGTCGGTTTGCAACTACAACAATGTTGCTCAGCAGGCTGATATTTTCCGCGCCCGCATACTCATTGTATTCTGCATTTACCTGATCCATCAGGGTATACAGCTCATTTGTCTGGCTGACAAGATCTGCCAGCATCGCAGCAGTGTTGTCTACGACCTCCTGAGAAGCTGTTTTCACGCCTGTCGGAGCGGCAGGAACTTCAGCATCATCCTTTGCATCTGCAGTGTCGCTCTGCTCGTCTGCTGCAGCTTTTTCTGCATCTGTACTATCTGTCTCGGGAGCATCCAGCTTCACAACCGTCCCTACACTTGCTTCTCCGGAATAAATCTCCATGATGTATTTGCAGTACGCATGTCGATCAGTGCCCATTCAAAATCCTTGCGATTATTCACATAATCCTTCATCAGAACATCGTATTCAACGGTCTGATCGATATTGGAATCATCCTCCTGTCCTGTATCATGCACCATCTCCAGAATATAATCCGCTTTGATATCGGTGTTTCCTGATTCGCGCATCATGGTTACATAAGAATCAATGACCGCATTGATCGCATCGATCTCTGTCTGGCTTGCACTGTTTTCCAGATGATAGCTTTCAATTCGATTCTGATATTTTGCAAGCAATGCCTCTCTGTTTTTGGTCACCTGATTATTCAGGATATACGCAAACACATTAGAAACCTCTGTGCTCTTCAAAAAGGAGAATTTCTGATACAGATCAGAAAATGAATAGCCATTTTCCGCGCTTCTGAAATTATTGTTTTCATTGTATCGGTTCTCCACGCTCTCCAGTGCATCGTTAATGGAGTTTTCCAGAAGCTCTGCCATTTCCAGATAATCATAATCTCTTGCGTTGACATCGGAAATATCATTTGCCGCGAGGCTCGTATTGATATGATTTTCACCATAGGTCTGAATATACACATCCAGCATGTTATCCAGCACCTGTCTTGCAAATTTCTCCGGCTGATCGGAATCATTACGCTTTGCAGTAAAGGTAACATAATACTTCGTCGGCTTAGATTCTACCGTCTCACCGGCTTCATTTTTTGCCTCCGCAACTGCCTTATCCTCTTCGGAAACGATTTCGTTGATGGAAACTCTGGAACGGAGCTCATCCAGGTTATGATCATCATAGTTTAGGCCCATCCGTTCAAATACCCTTGACATAACCTGAGAAGAATAGATCTCCGACACATCGATCTGACTGCCGTCCGGAGCCAATCCATCCTCTGCACCATCATTCGTATAGCTGATCACCGCAGTTGCAGAATATGTCTGCTGCCGCTGCATATACACATAGAAAAACAGACCTGCCAGGAGCGAAAGGATCACAATCAGGAACTGATATTTTTTGAGATAGCCTGCTATATGAAACTGCTTCATTTTGTGTCCTCCTCCTCTCTGTGCTGTTGTGTTCTGCACGCTTACGCTTCAGTTCTTTTACATTCTTCGCATTTTTCCGTTCTTTCCCATTGCCTGCAGGCTGTTCCCGATAGGGAAATACTGTCAGAAGCAGGCAAAAGAGCACTGCAAATCCAACTGTTGCGAGAATCACTTTTTCAGATCACTGCTTTCCATTTTTTCCTGCTGGCTGACAACAATACTCATATAGTTATTGATGGTGTCTTTGTCATAATCCTTCAGAGTATTCTTCAGCAAATCGGAAAGCACCTGATATTCCGCCTTTAAGCTTTCCACCATCTTATCCGCCTGCGCGGTCTGTTCAGCAGACGCATTGACCGCCTGCATCTGCTGAATCGTATAGTTGTTGGTTTCCACCTGAAGCTGCTGCTGTGCTGCCGTCTTCATTGAAGTTTCCGCTTCATCTGCAAAATAATCCACGCCGATCTTCGTTCTCGACATGTAATATTTTCCGTCTGTATCCTCACTGGGCACTAAAACAACCGTTGCCATATCGCGCTCGTATAAATCGATCGCCTCCAGATTGATCTCATGGATTGCTACATTTTTCAGGTAATCCATGCTGGTGATCTTGTTATCGTAATTGAGCTTTGCTATGTACTGAGGCTTATTTTTGGCAATACCGTAGGTAAGGATGTAGGAATTATAGCGTTCCAGCTGTACCTCCCGGTAATTCTTTGCCTTTTCCGCAATAGAATAAAACGTTTCGCCGGTTGTTGCAGACTGATAGGTGCTGTTTTCCGAAGACAGTGCCCAAGCGTAATCCTCGATTGCCTTTGTCTGCACGTCAAACCAGCCATCAATATCCAGATAATCCAGCTCCGCAAGCTCGTCAAAATCCGGCTCCAGTACGATCGTTTTCCGCGTATAATCCGCAATAAACTTGTCGTAATAGGCATGAGCTACCATATCCACTACGGTCTGTCTGCGGATTTAAAAACAGCGTGTCTTTATTTGCCGTATAGGTCAGCAGATATTCTGTGGAAATATAAGTCGCATCCGTCGAAATCGTACTTCCCGCCTTTACCGGCATAACTGTCAGACAATCCCGAAGCTCCTGCGCACTGATATTCATTCCGGCATCCTGAATCGCCTGATCCAGCACTTCTTCGGAAATAATTTCAGAAGCGTTCAGTCTTGTTTTATTCGGTGTAAGGCCTCTCGATGCTTCCGGATAATTAAAGCCGATCACCGCAGTGCTCTGCATCGCCCCCTGCAGCTGCTCCTGACCGATCCATGCTGCCCCATACAAAAGCGAAAGCACCAGAACCAGCGCCAGCTTTCTTTTCATCCGACCAGCGCCGCGCTTTATCATTCCCATAAAATCTTTCTTTCCCTGTCCCATCACAAGGATCAGAGATAAGAAAAACAGCACAACAGGCATGCCAAGCAATACATAATGTAAAAGATTGATCCTACTCACAGATTTTCCTCCCTATGTGTGACTGATATTAGGCGTTTGCGAAACGCCACAAGCCGCATAAACACGGCATTTTTTACCACAAAAAACAAATAACCCCTCACTGGATATGGTATAATAGAGTTGTCGAGAAACTATAAACCATACACCAAGAAAGGAGTTATTCTGACATCTATGATAACATATAAACAGCTTTCTTTGGCAGATATTTTTCAGATTGCCAGAAAAAATTTGAAAATGACAAACCTGCGTTTCTATCTCTATTAGAAACTCATATCGATATTGATGAGTTTATTCCGATTTCATTTCGAAATCATTTTTATGCATCAACGGGCAGAACCCGTAAATACCCTTTACAAGCTTTCCTGTGGGCTTTGATCATCCAACGTATTTTTTCCATTCCCACAGACCAACTGCTTTTAACTTTTTTCTTGCCTATTCAAAACCACTACGTGAATTCTGTGGCTTTTCTAAAGTCCCAGATGCTTCTAAGATCACTCGTTTTAAACAAGATTTTATGGATGACATTCAGCTCGTTTTTGATAACCTTGTTGATCTAACAGAACCGATCTGCCAATCTATTGATTCGGTCAAAGCGGATATGACGATCTTTGATTCTTCTGGCATTGAGGCTTTCGTTACTGAAAATAATCCGAAATACGCAAATCGCATTATCCGGCAGCTGAAAGCTTATGCCAAAGCGAATAACCTCGATAAAAGTTATGATCCTTACAAGGCAGCTTATGGTTCCATGCCAACACACGCATCCGCAAATCCTGAAATTAAACAGTTATACATTAATGGTCATTTTTGCTATGTCTACAAGTTTGGCATTGTTACCAATGGTCTCGGAATTATCCGACATATAGCTTTTTATAACAAAGACTTTATGACCGCTCATCCTGAGATCGTTGTGGAAAAGAAATCGAATTCTCCAGATGAAGATAAATGTGTTCATGATGCAAAATTACTCATTCCTACACTAAAAGATTTCTTTACAAAGCATCCACTTATTAATCCCAGAACCTTTCTTGGTGATGCAGCATTTGATTCGTGCCAGCTTTATGGTGAACTGCTTACAGGCAATACCTTTGGCGAAAATAAACACTTCACAAAAGCATACATTCCTCTTAATTCCAGATCCGGATTAAAAAATCCGGATTGTACGATCAATGAAAACGGTATACCTTGTTGTCCTAATGATCCTTCACTTTCAATGAAACCAGAAGGTACGTCTACAAGAAAAAATGGTTTAAAAAGATATAAGTTTAGCTGTCCTAAAATAAAGTATGTTAAGGATGCATCAACCGGAAAATATCATAGACATTGTATCTGCGATAATCCCTGTACTACTTCTGAATGCGGACGTATGGTTTATGTTTATCCCGAAAAGATCTTCGTGCTTATCCAGGCACCATTCGTGGAACCGAAGAATGGGATAGCACTTACAAGATCAGAACTGCTGTTGAAAGAGATATCAATCACATAAAAGAGAATCTCTGTCTCGCAGGACGCCGTACTCAGAATGAAAAAACATTGCATACAGACTTAATCCTTGCTGGTATCACACAACTTATTACCGTTGTTCTTGCAGACAGGATCAAACATCATGAGTACATACGAAGTCTAAAACCACTCATAGCTTAGGTCTTACCAACTTCATATACCTTATGGTTTATTAAAGTATGCCTAAAACTGATAGTTATCCATTTCTCATTTTAGAATTCGTGCCATGCACGAATTTTTCCCTGTTTAGATACAAAATTGCAAACGAGCATCGCGAGTTTCGCAATTACCTATGTGACTGATATCTATAACGACCAGTTCCGGTTTATTGTTGATCCGCGGTATCTTTTCATGATTTCCAAGCCCGCGGCTCACGATCAGTTCTCCCCCTGACAGTTCAAATTTTCCATAGCAGTATTTCGGGAAGAAACCATCCCCCTTATGGAACAGTCCTGCCCCGCCCGGCAGACGCACCTGCCCGCCATGAAAATGTCCGGAAACAGAAAGATCGATGTCTGCATCCGCCAGACAGTCGTAGAACAATGTTGGATAATGCGCCAGCAAAATTTTATAATTCCTGGATTGTTCAAAGCCTGCAATAAACTCCTGTGACATTTCTGCAAAATCCGCCGGCTCCGAAGTTACTGCCCCTATGCTGACCTTATTTCCGCGAATTTCAGTATCCACACTGTTATTGTATAAAACAGTAACGCCCTCTTCCAGCAGCTCAACATCCAACGGAACCTGCGGTCCCTCCGGCGAATACATTAAAACTCCCTCATTATTTCCCAGACTGTAATAAATTGGCGCAATGTCTTTTAGCTTCACGCAAAGCTCCAAAATTCCTGAAACATCCGGATCGTCTCCATTTATCATGTCTCCCGCCATCAAAATGACGTCCGGCTCCAGCTGCCTGATCTTAAACACCAGGGGTTCGTTATCCTGACCAAATACGTTGTTATGTAAATCCGACAGCACCACTGCCCTTATATTCTCCCCCGATCTTTTCCGAGGTCACGCGATAAAAGGTGGTTTCAAAGGTACTGTTATCTGACAGCTTCCACAGAACTCCTGCTCCGACTGCAAAAAGCAGCAGAATTGCAAACAATTTTAATCGTAATTTTCTGATTTTTATTTTCCTTTCCCTCTCGTACTTTCCAAATATCTATGTTCTGTTATCCTATGTTTAGAATACCTTCTCATGCCGATGTTTGCAAGGTTTTTTCATAAAAAAGGGGGGAATCCTGATCCTTTTTTAACCATTTTATGATTCATTTTTTACAGAATCAAAAAGATATTTTAAAAAGTAAAAAGGTATGATATACTGAAATTGGAAACGTTGCCAATTGTGCATTATTGCCAAAAAGAATGTGTTTTATTTGGAAATATGTATAGCGGCAGACACAAAAATATTAAAATTTCAGGGAGGACAATATATGTCAGCTGAAACAGAAACCCAATATAATCCTCAATATGGCGTTCACAGAACTATTTTTCGGATGAATATGATTTTCTGACCAAAATTGAGTCCGTATGTGTTCAGGAGGATGGGCTGCATTTTGCAGTACGTACATGGAAGGATCGTACCGTAAAGGTCTGTGTCACATTTTTGACACCATCTGTATTCCGATTTGTTATGGTACCTGAGCTGACTGCCCAAAGTCACAGACAGACCGTGCTGGAATCTACGTCTGCTTCCGAGTTTGAAAGCAAAAATGCCAAACTTGTCGAGACCCAACATTATTTTGTATATGAGACAGAACAGTTAAGTCTGCATTTCGAAAAAGATTACTGGGAAATGTCCGTATATCAAAATGGAAAACTGTTAACAAAGGAACAGGCCTTCGATACCAATGTCGATAATCGCTGGAAACAGCTTCCGACAGGCTTTCAGGTAGATGCGTCCGGAAAAAGCATTTCCACCTTCGAGCAGTTTGTCCTGTTTTCCGATGAGATGTTCTGGGGCTTTGGTGAGAAGTTTACACACTTTAACAAGCGCGGACAGCGTATCGAATGCTGGCAGAAGGATGCGTTGTCAACCAACTCAGAGGATTCCTACAAAGGACATCCCTATTTTACAAGCAGCCGCGGATATTCCATCTTGTTAAACACCTTTACCCGTTCTTCCTTTGACATGGGTGCTTCCTCATGGATCAGTTATCAGATCGGCAGTAATGACCCTGTATTGGATTATATTTTCTTAGCAGAAGAGAGTAAGGATTATAAGAAGCTGTTACAGCAGTATCTGCAGCTTACCGGACAGATCCCTATGATTCCTCAGTGGGCTTTTGGTTTCTGGATGTCCAAATGCTCCTATATGAGCCGTAAGGAAATCGAAGATGTGGTTGATAAGGCGGAACAGCTTGGTGTAGGCATTGATGTAATCCATATCGATGGCTGGCAGAAGCCGGATATGGCCGGTTTATGGGAATGGGATACCGAACGCTTTCCTGATCCCGAGGGAATGATCCGGGAATTAAATAAAAAGAATATTCATTTAAGTCTTTGGAACTATCCCTATTTGCAGGAAAATTCACCGGAATATAAGGCTCTGGCAGAGCGCGGATTCTTTATTAAAAAAATAAAGAGGGACAGCCGGCATTGTTTAAATCCACCGCTGACTCAGAGTATTTATGTGCCTGCTTTGACTTTACAAATCCGGAATTTCTGGAATGGTACGGAGAACGGATCAAGAAGATCGTCCGCATGGGCGTTTCTGTCATTAAAACGGATTTTTCTGAAGCAGTACCGAAGGATGTTGTGTTCTACAATGGAATGAACGGATACGAAGGACATAATCTGCTGACCTATCTGTATGCAAAGAATATTTACGGATGGATGAAGGAAATCTGTGAAAAACGCGGAGAATTGCCCCTTCTTTGGGGACGCAGCGGTTATGCTGGTTCTCATACAATTCCGGCAGCATGGGCAGGAGACTCCTCCAGTGATAAAGCGACTCACAGTGCGATCCTTCAGGCCGGCCTTGGCATGGCAATGTCGGTGTATCTTTCTGGGGTTATGATCTGGGCGGATTTTATCATACCGGTTATACCGGAAATGAGGAGCGCCCTGATGCAGAAGATTATCTTTCCTCTGTACAGATGGGACTTTGGATGCCCTTATCCAGAGCACATGGCAAAACACCGAGAGAGCCTTGGCAGTATGGTGATCTGGCCCTGAAAAACGTTAAAGAATGGATCAATTTCAGACATCGTCTTGCTCCATATCTTTATCATACAGCCTGCCAGAGCCATCTTTTCGGCATTCCGATGCTTCGTCCGGTGGTAATGGAATATCCAAAGGATCCGATGGCAAAGATGCAGAATCTGTCTTATATGCTCGGAGATTCCTTATTGGTTTCGCCTGCCTTTGACAGAGAGGAATACGATCTGTATCTTCCGGAAGGTCAGTGGAGAAATATTGAAAGCAAAGAAGTATATGAAGGCGGATCCTTTGTCCATGTAGAAACGAAATCCTTTGCAGATGGCGGTACCTCCCTTCTTGTTTTCCAGAAAGAAGGAACAAGTATTCCTTTACTTGCTCAAAAAGAAGTAATGCATGTACCTGCAACAGCATGGAAGCGTGAGGATTTGGATTTCATGACCTTCACAACAACAGATATCACAGAAAAAATCTATGTACCAGGTGAATGCGGCAAGGTTGAATTTATCCAGGTAGAAGCAAAGAAAAATGCTTAAAAAATGCAATTCTGACATCTGAAAAAGAATGTGCCTTGGCACATTCTCGCGCCGAGGCGCGGTTGCTTCTGCAACCATCTACCCCTGCGCCGAGTGCGCATCCCCGCGGAGCGTTTTTACTTCATAGGACACATTTTCCTATGAAGTAAAAAGGAGCTTCGACAGAAACACAGGTTTCTGCGAAGCTCCTTTTATGTAACCCATTTTTATCTTTGTGCCAAACGAGCCGCGAGCAGGATTTCCAGCCCTGCTCTGCGATCACAGTTAAACTGCTTAAAGTACTATTACAGCGGCATCAAATGCCTCCACTTTTCCGTCAAAAGCCTTTTCTGTAAGCAGATCCTGTTTTTGCGCATACTCCTTAAATTCCTTCGTATGATCGCTGCAATTGAAAATCAGGGCAATGGTTTCTTCCCCATTTTTTCTTATCAGAACGATTGTCTCATCTTCATCCCTTGTGATGGCTTCTGCCAATTCCCCTTCTACGATACAGGTATGTGCTTTTTCGAACCTGCAGCAGTCGTTTATACCATTCAAACATCTCTTTATCCTGGTATTCTTCATCCCAGTACATGCCACGTCTGCAGTCCGGATCATTTGCTCCAGGCATCGCAAACTCATCTCCGTAATAAATCATAGGCATTCCCGGCAATAACAGTTGAAAAGCCGCTGCCAAATGCTGCTTTTTCTTATTGTCCTTACATAGATGTAAAAATCTTGCTGTATCATGGCTGTCGATCAGATTCCACATAAGAGGATAACATTTTTTGTGTAAGCGTCCTTTCAGGTATCCAAGATTCTGGACAAACTGGCTGACACTGATCTTTTCATCTGCAAGCAGATCTATCAGATTCAGATAAAAAGGATAATTCATGACCGTATCCCATTCATCTCCCTCCAGAAAATCTCCCGCATAATGCCAGATTTCCCCAATGATCAGCATATCCTTCTTTACTGCCTTGATTGCTCTTCGGAAACGTTTCCAGAAGAAATGACTGATTTCATCTCCTACATCCAGTCTCCATCCGTCAATATCACATTCCCTGATCCAATAGCATGCAACGTCCGTAATGTAGTTTGCAACCTCTGGATTTTTCAGATTCAGCTTTGGCATTCCACCATAATACCCAAAGCACAAGAAGTTCGGAATCTCTCCCCATTCGCCCTTCAGTGGCAATTCATCGATATAATACCAGTCCAGATATTTGGATTTTTCGCCCTTTTCCAGGATATCCTTAAATGCAAAAAACTCTTTTCCGGTATGGTTAAACACCGCATCCATAACCACCTTCATCCCGCGGTCATGTGCTTTTTGTACCAGCTCCTTAAGATCCTCCTTTGTTCCAAAGGAAGGATCGATTTCATAATAATCAATGGTATCGTACTTATGGCAGGAATCCGATTTGAAGCTGGGCGTCATATATATAACATCTATTCCCAGATTCTGAATATGATCCAGATGATCCATAATTCCTCTGAGATCACCATGCAGATCATCCATAGACGTAATGGGTGCTTTATACCATAGTTCCTTGTCTACCGGCTGTGATGCTGCAAAACGGGATGGAAAGATCTGATACACGACCTTATTTGCTGCCCAATCCGGGACCTCAAACATTTCTTCCTCCCGAAGGTTCTGCGGACAGTCAAACATTCTGTCTCTGTTTGTGATAGATTCCTTATCAAACTCATAGTTGCCGTAATATACCTTTTCTCCCTGCATATCCGTAAATTCAAAGAAATAGCGGAGACAGATCAGGTGCATCCGAACCTGTGCTTCATAATAATCATTAAACTGTGAAGTAGCAACCTTTTTCATCACGATGGTCTTTCGCGTATCCTCACGCTCCATTGGGATATACTTATCCTCATAGTGAAGGATGATCTCCTTCATATCATCTTTCTTTACCTGCACGCGTATTACAAATAAATCCTTCTCGATTGCATAACAGAATCTCTTATCCATATCATGAAAAATTGCGGAATATTCCATAGTATTTTTTCTCCTTCTGATGTATTCTTTTTCCGTTTTACAGAGACAAAATAAGTTCATGCATTACCGGTTTTACTTTGTTCAGATCGCCGCTTTCCGGACACTGAATGGCTACGATCAGTCCCTTCTTCGGCAACACCATCGTCAGCTGTCCATAGGCACCGTCTGCGCGGTAGGAATCCTCATACGGATTTCTCCAAAACTGGTAGCCATAACCACAAACCCAGATATCGTTTCCGGGATTCGGTGTTTCGATCTGCTTTGCGGTTGCTTCTTTGATCCATGCAGGATCTACCAGCTGCTGTCCTTTCCATTTTCCATCCATCAGATATACCTGACCGATCTTAAGCATATTGGAAAGCGTCATGAACATGCCGCCGCCACCGATCGGATGTCCCTGAGGACAGTTTTCCCAGATCGGAAAGCCCTGTCCGAGGGGTTCAAAAAAGCGCTCATACAGATACTCTGAAAGCCGTTTTCCCACTGCCTTTTCCACCATACGGCCTGCCAGAATGCTGTCTGCCGTTGAATAGACGAATTCGCTGCCCGGCTGTACCTTTACGGGTCTGCTCAGCATATATTTGACGTAATCCGGCGCCCCGACACCTGCACGCCGGTTTGCGCCCATCAGATATGGTTCATGGAAACCGCTCGACATCATAAGAAGATGACGCAGACGAATTTCAAACAGCTCCGGCTGTGCATTTTCCGGAACCGCCTCCGGGAAAAACTCTGCCAGTCTGTCATCCAGTGACAGCTTACCATCGGCAATTGCCAGACCGACTGCTGTGCTCATATAGCTCTTTGTGTGAGAATAGATATTTCTCGCCTGATCCGGTGTAAAATGATGCTCCATCAGGATCTTTTCCCCGTCAGCAATTGCAATGCCTTCTACACCAAGCTGCTTGTCATAGACCTCTTTTACAAAATTGTAAAACTGCTTTTCCATAACCATACCCTCCATTTTGTAAATGCTGCAGCGCCTTGCGCCGCAGAAAACGCGTGTCAGAGCGTTTCTCAGCCCTTCGCTTTTTTTGCTTTTAGCCAGCTTTTGCAGACATCCGGATAGTTGGTGATGACGCCATCACAGCCCCACTCATACAAATTTTCCAGATCGTCCATATTGTTAATCGTCCAGACATTGACCTCGATGCCGTTCTTATGACAGAGCTCTACCTCTTCCTTCGTCAGTCCTTCAACACCTGGATGATAACATTCAAACCCAAACTTTTTGCAGTAATAGCCTGCATTTGCGATACCGCCATTTTCCACGAGAGCACCGGTTTTCATATCCGGCATAAAATCCTTGCAGGAGAGTGCAGACAGATGGTTGAAGGAGGAAATGATGATCCGCTCCTTTAAGCCAAAGCGCCCGATCAGCTCCATCGTCTTTTTCTCCAGCTCCTCGTAATAGTACACGCTGCTCTTGATCTCCACGTTGGTAATCAGCGAATTGCAGGATGCCCATTCGCAGTATTCCTCAAAGGTCGGAATCGGCTGGAAGCCGTAGACTTCCTGCCATTTTCCGCCTGCATTGCAGCTTTTTAACTCGCCTAAAGTGTAATCCCGTACATTTCCGGTAAAGTCCGTCAGGTCGTCCAAATATTCATCGTGGATAATGACAACCTCACCGTCCTTTGTGAGCTGGACATCCAGTTCGATTCCGTCACAGCCGCTTTCCAGAGCCTTCTGGAAAGCCAGCATCGTATTCTGCGGATATCTTCCGCTGAAACCTCTGTGTGCAAAAATCTTCATCGTCTTATTCATCCTCTTCTGTCTCTTCCGGCATGGTAATATGCTCCTCCGCCGGATCGTCGTCTTCCTCTTGGTCAACTTCACTCGGCTTTGAGACATCTTCCATTGCATCGTCTACATCGTCAAATTCCTGATTTCCGTCCGATACCTTTTCCCGTACCTTTGCAATCTGTGCTACGGTTACGCCTGCATCCAGGTTGATCAGCTTCACGCCGGAGGTAATTCTTCCCAACTGGGAAACATCATCCATACGGATCTGAATGATAATGCCCTCTGTCGTGATCATCATGATCTCGTTTTCATCCGTAACGGCTTTTACACCGATGACATAGCCGGTCTTTTCCGTGATCTTATAGCACTTCACGCCCTTGCCGCCGCGGTGCTGTACCGTAAATTCGTCCATCGAGGTACGCTTGCCCATACCGTTTTCAGAAACGATCAGCAGCGAATCTCCCTGATGGTCTAACTGCATGCCGACAATTTCATCGTTGTCAGACAGCGTCATACCGATCACGCCCATCGACGTTCTGCCGGTATTTCTGACGTCGGTTTCCTTGAAACGAATGCACATGCCGTCTCTCGTTACGAGGAAAATCTCGCTGTCCGCATTCGTTACCTTCACCTCGATCAGTTCGTCGTCCTCCCGCAGGTTAATCGCCGCAAGGCCGTTCTTTCTGACGTTGCTGTATTCCAGAATCGGGGTCTTCTTGACGATACCCTTTCTGGTTACCATGAACAAGTTGTCGTCCTTTTCGTAATCCTTTACCGGAATGATGGCGGAAATTTTTTCTTCCGGAGCAAGCTGCAGCAGGTTGATGATTGCCGTACCCCGCGCAGTACGTCCGGCTTCCGGAATTTCGTATGCTTTCAACCGATAAACACGTCCAAAATTCGTAAAGAACATCACATAATGATGTGTTGTCGTCATCAGAAGATCTGCGATAAAGTCTTCCTCGATCGTCTGCATACCCTTGATGCCTCTGCCGCCGCGGTTCTGCGCCTTAAAGTTATCGACGGTCATACGCTTGATATAACCCAGATTGGTCATGGCAATTACCGTATTATCCCTGGGGATCATATCCTCCATGGAAATATCAAATTCATCATAGCCGATCTTACTTCTTCTGTCGTCTCCGTATTTGTCCTTGATCACAAGCAGCTCGCTGCGGATAACACCCAGCAGACGCTTCTCGTCCGCCAGAATTGCCTTTAATTCTGCAATTTTTTCAAAAGCTCCTGATGCTCTGCTTCCAGCTTTTCATGCTCCAGACCGGTCAGCGCACGCAGACGCATATCGATAATTGCCTGTGCCTGTACGTCGGTCAGACCAAAGCGTTCGATCAAACGATCCTTGGAGATCTGAGGGGTCTGGCTGCTGCGGATGATCTGGATGACCTCATCGATATGATCCAGGGCGATCAGCAAGCCCTGTAAAATATGATCCCGCTCTTCCGCTTTATTCAAATCATATTTCGTCCTTCTGGTAACGACATCTTCCTGATGGGCGATGTAGCATTTGAGCATATCCAGCAGGCTCAGCACCTTCGGCTGTCCATCTACCAGTGCCAGCATAATAACGCCAAAGGTATCCTGCATCTGGGTGTGCTTGTACAGCAGATTCAGGATCACGTTAGCATTGGCATCCCTGCGCAGTTCAATGACAACTCTGGTGCCCTCACGGTTGGATTCATCTCTCAGATCTGTGATGCCATCAATACGCTTTTCTTTATGCAGATCTGCAATCTTCTCAATCAGCTTCGCCTTGTTTACCATGTAGGGAAGCTCCGTTACGATGATCTGGCTCTTGCCATTTGGAAGCGTCTCGATATTGGTCACGGCGCGGACACGGATTTTGCCGCGTCCTGTCCGGTATGCCTCTTCCACGCCGCGGGTTCCTAAAATCACGCCGCCGGTCGGGAAATCAGGCGCTTTGACGATGCCCATGATCTCTTCGATTTCGGTGTCGCGGTCTTCCAAAATGCGGTTGTCCATGATCTTTACGACCGCATCGACCACCTCCCGCAGGTTGTGGGGAGGGATGTTGGTCGCCATGCCGACTGCAATACCGGAGGTACCGTTTACCAGCAGATTCGGATAACGGGAGGGCAGTACAACCGGCTCTTTTTCCGTTTCGTCGAAGTTCGGTTCAAAATCAACGGTGTCCTTGTTGATGTCCGCCAGCATCTCCATCGAGATCTTGGACAATCTCGCCTCGGTGTATCGCATCGCTGCAGGGCCGTCGCCATCCTCAGAGCCGAAGTTTCCGTGACCGTCAACAAGCGGATAACGGGTATTCCATTCCTGCGCCATGTTGACGAGTGCTCCGTAGATAGAGCTGTCGCCGTGGGGATGATATTTACCCATCGTATCACCGACGATACGCGCACATTTACGATGCGGCTTATCCGGTCCGTTATTTAACTCGATCATGGAGTACAGAACACGTCTCTGTACCGGCTTTAAGCCGTCGCGGACGTCCGGGAGGGCTCTGGCAGCGATTACGCTCATTGCGTAATCGATATAAGATTCCTCCATTTTTTTCTTCAGATCGACTTCTTCTATTTTGTCAAAAATATTATCTTCCATCTTTCCTCTTATCCAGCCGCCCAGGCGGCATTCCAATCAGTTTTCTAAATATCCAGATTCTTTACGAACTGAGCGTTCTCTTCGATAAACTTCCGGCGGGGTTCCACCTGGTCGCCCATCAGCGTTGTGAAGGTCAGATCCACTTCGGATTCCGTCTCTTCATCCATGCAGACCTTTAACAGGATTCTGTGCTCAGGATCCATAGTCGTCTCCCAGAGCTGTTCTGCATCCATCTCACCCAGACCCTTGTAACGCTGGATTTTGTTATTCTGATCTCTGCCGACCTCGTTGATAATCGCCGCCAGCTCTTCGTCGCTGTAGGCGTACCAAACCTTTTTATTCTTTTCCAGCTTATACAGCGGGGGCTTTGCCAGATAAACGTGTCCCTGCTTGATCAGCTCCGGCATAAACCGGTAAATAAAGGTCAGCATCAGAGTTGCGATATGCGCACCATCCACATCGGCATCCGTCATGATGACAATCTTATGATACCGCAGCTTGCTGATATCAAAGTCCTCATGAATACCGGTTCCGAATGCGGTAATCATCGCCTTGATTTCGGCGTTGGAAAAAATCTTGTCCAGACGGGCTTTTTCTACGTTCAAAATCTTGCCGCGCAGGGGAAGGATCGCCTGCGTCGCACGGCTTCTCGCCTTCTTTGCAGATCCGCCGGCGGAATCTCCCTCAACGATATAAATTTCACAGTTTTTCGGATCCTTATCGGAGCAATCAGCCAGCTTTCCGGGCAGGGCTGTATTTTCCAGCGCAGTCTTTCTTCTCGTCAAATCCCGCGCCCTTCTTGCCGCTTCCCTTGCACGCTGCGCCAGAACGGACTTTTCTACAATCGTCTTTGCAACGGACGGGTTCTGCTCCAGGAAATAGGTCAGCTGTTCGCTGATAACGCTGTCCACAGCGCCTCTCGCTTCGGAATTTCCCAGCTTCTGTTTGGTCTGTCCCTCAAACTGGGGATCCCGATCTTGACACTGATGATCGCAGTCAGACCTTCACGGATATCGTCGCCGGACAGGTTGGGCTCGTTATCTTTTTAACAGTTTATTACTTCTCGCATAGTCGTTAAACGTCTTTGTCAGCGCATTCCTGAAGCCCACCAGATGCGTACCGCCCTCCGGCGTATTGATATTATTGACAAAAGAGAACACACTCTCGTTGTAGGAATCGTTGTGCTGCAGTGCAACCTCGACGTAAACATTGTTTTTCGTGCCCTCAAAGTACATTACCTTGTCATAAAGCGGAACCTTGCTGCCGTTTAGATAGGTGACGAACTCCCGGATACCGCCCTCGTAGTGGAAGGTTCTTGTGTGGGGCTCTTCCCCACGCAGGTCTGTCAGGGAAATCTTTAATCCCTTAGTCAGAAATGCCATTTCCCGCAGACGTGTCTTTAAAATATCAAATTCGTAAACCGTCGTCTCGGTAAAAATCGTCGCATCCGGCTTAAACGTTACTTTTGTTCCGGTCTTTTCCAAATCGCAGGTTCCGATCTCCTTTAACGGATAGCAGACATGACCACGCTCGTAACGCTGCTTGTAAACCTTTCCGCCCTGACAGATTTCGACCTCCAGCCAGTCAGAAAGCGCATTTACAACGGATGCGCCTACGCCATGGAGACCGCCGGAAACCTTGTATCCGCCGCCGCCGAATTTACCGCCGGCGTGCAGGATCGTGAAAACAACCTCTACTGCAGGAATGCCCGCTTTGTGGTTGATTCCAACCGGAATGCCTCGTCCGTTATCGACAACCGTGATCGAGTTATCTTCGTTGATCGTTACTTCAATGTGGTCACAGAAGCCTGCCAGTGCCTCGTCCACCGCATTATCTACAATCTCGTAAACCAGGTGATGCAGACCTCTGGAAGAGGTGGAACCGATATACATGCCCGGCCGTTTGCGGACCGCTTCCAGACCCTCCAGAATCTGAATTTGATCTGCTCCGTATTCAACGCTCATTTATATTCCTCCATTCTGGCCGGCATCCACCGTCCCGTTTGCTACTCTGAAAACTTTATTGATCTCAAACCGGTTGTTGACAAAATCATCCAGACCGGTACAGGTAATGATCGTCTGAATATCCCCTATACTGTTCAGCAGGTAATTCTGACGGTTGCTGTCCAGCTCCGACAACACGTCGTCTAATAAAAGCACCGGCGTATCCTTTGTCATTTTTTTGACAAGCTCAATCTCGGAAAGCTTCAAGGACAACGCCGCCGTCCTCTGCTGTCCCTGGGATCCGAATTTACGGATATCCACGCCGTCTGCCAGGAATGAAAAATCATCCCGGTGCGGACCCGTTGATGTCATCTTCAGACGGATATCCCGCTCCTGGTTACGGTGCAGTGCCTCTGCAAAATTCTCGCTCGTCACATCCGGTTCATACACAACCTTTAAATGCTCCCTGCCTCCGGAAAGACGGCTGTGAATCTCTCCGATGATGTCGTTTAGCTGCTCCGTAAAGGTGATCCTTCTCTCGATCACCTGGCTGCCAAACGCCGCCATCTGGTCATCCCAGACCGACAGCGTATCCCGCAGGGACGGATTCTGGTAAATATCCTTTAACAGCCGGTTGCGCTGGTTCACAATCCGGTTGTAATGGTTTAAGTTGTACAAATATCCTGCATCCAGCTGACACAGCTCCATGTCCACGAAATGTCTGCGCTCTGCCGGACCGTTCTTGATAATGGACAGATCTTCCGGGGAAAAAAATACCACGTTCATAATGCCCAGAAGCTCCGCCGCTTTTTTGATGCGGGTCCCGTCAATCGCAATGCCCTTGGATTTGTTTTTCCGAAGGTGCATGTCGATGCGGATTTCGTCTTCTTTTTTCTCGAGATAGGCACGGATATGTGCCTCCTCCTCGTTGAAATTTACGATATCCTTATCCTTTGCGCCTTTATGGGACTTGGTTGTCGCACACAGATAAATTGCCTCTAAGATATTGGTTTTTCCCTGTGCGTTATCGCCGTATAAAATATTCGTCCCTCGGTCGAAGGAAAGGTTTAACAGGCTGTAATTCCGAAAATTGGATAATTCCAGCGATTTAATAACCATAGTTCCTCTTTCTGTCAGATCGGTGTATGGAAATTCACTCGATCTTTAAGGTCTGTCCGTCATATTCTACCACGTCTCCGGGCACCAGCTTTTTACCGCGTGCGGTTTCTACCTGTCCGTTTACTTTGACAAGCCCGTCCTGTACAGCGAATTTGGCGTCGACGCCGGACTCCACAAAGCCCGCTGCCTTTAAAGCCTGTCCAAGCTTGATAAATTCATCTCTGATCCGATAGGTCTGCATGAATCGTTCCTTCTTTCCTGCGCCATTTTCCGGCGCTTTTGCAGTTAAACAGTTGTAAAGTTAACAGGGAGAATCAGGTAAATGTAGCTGTTCTCCTCATTACGGATAAAGCAGGGAGCCTTTGGATTAACCAGATAAATCGTGATCTGTTCATCGTCAATGACTCTCAGCGCATCGATCAAAAATCTCGGGTTGAAACCGATCATCAGATCCTTTCCGCTCTTTTCGATATCGATCTGCTCGTCCATGCTGCCGATGGCAGAGTTGATTTTCAGCTCCATCAGACCGTCTGTAATGTTAATAATGATCGGCTTTTTGTCGCCTTCCTTTACGAGCAGAGTCGCACGGTCGATACAGCTTAACAATTCACGTTTGTTGATTGTCACCTTTGTTTCATAATCGCTGGAAAGCATCTGGTCAATGCGGAAATATTCGCCTTCAATCAGTCTGGATACAACGGTTGTCTGATCAAATTCAAACACAACCTGATTGTCGGTAAAGAACAGGGATACATCTTTTTCTGTTTCACCGGAAAGAATCTTGCTGACTTCATTCAGGGTCTTACCCGGGATAACAACTTTCTGGGGTTCATAGGTATCCTTCAGCTGAATTTTCCGGATAGAAATGCGATGTCCGTCGAGGGAAACCACCTTCAGCTCATCGCCGTTAATTTCAAACAGTTCGCCGGTCATCAGACGGTTGTTATCGTTGTCAGCGATCGAGAAAATCGTCTGGCGGATAACTTCTTTCAATGTGAACTGGGAAACAACAATGCTGTTGCTGCGCTCTATTTCCGGCAGGTAAGCGAAATCATCACCGCATTTTCCGGCAATGTTGAATTTCGCTTTTTCACAAGTTATCAGAGTTTGATAGCTATTGTCAGATAGTATCGTAATATCGTTATCTGGTAATTTTCTGACAATTTCAAGAAAAATCTTTGCATCCAGCGCAATAACGCCAGGTTCTTCAATCGTGCCTTCTACAATGGTCTCAATGCCGAGTTCCATATCGTTGGCAGTCAGTTTGATACATCCCTGGGTACAGTCAACTAAAATGCATTCGAGGATTGTCATAGTTGTTTTGGCAGGAACTGCTTTGGAAACAACCTGAAGTCCGTTTAATAGCTCTGATTTCGGACAGATAAATTTCATATGTGAAAAACTCCCTTCTTTTAACTGTGTGTTTTGTGACTTATCCACATCCACTGGGTTTTCCAAAGACACCCGGCGTGCCATGGCCTGCAGGAGCGCAAACAAAGATATAAATAATTAAATTCGTAATCTTTCTTAATAGGCGTTGTTGAAATGTGGATAAGTATCACAAGCCCTGTAAAATAGCGGAAAACAGGAAACGGTTATCTTGTGTACAACCTTAGGATAAGTCGGGGATTACGATCAGGTTATACACAGATCTTCTTTTTGATCGTTTCAACCTTGCTGGCCAATTCGTCGTTATTTTTTAACTCATCCTCAATTTTATTCACACCGTGGATAATTGTAGTGTGGTCTTTTTTGCCGAGCAGTTTGCCAATATTGACATAGGAAGTATCCGTCAGCTTCCTGCACAGATACATGACAACCTGACGCGGCTGAACGAATTCGGAGTTCCGTTTTTTGGAAGTAATATCTTCCGGACTAACGCCGAAGTGTTCCGCAACGACTTCTATAATCAGTTCCGGTGTGATTTCCTTTGGTTTGTCAGGATTTATAATGTCTTTTAAGGCGTCTTCTGCCAGTTCCATTGTAATTTCACTCTGGTTCTCAATCTTGGATTTGGCAATAATTCTATTAAAAGCGCCCTCCAGTTCCCGGATGTTGGACTTAATATTGGTAGCAATGTATTTAAAAATCTCATCATCGACGGGTTTATTACATGCCTCGGCGTTTTTACGGAGGATAGCCATACGGGTTTCATAATCAGGCGGCTGGATGTCTGCGATAAGGCCCCATTCAAAACGGGAACGGAATCTTTCATCCAGGGTTTCCATTTCTTTAGGCGGTTTATCGGAGGACAGTACAATTTGTTTGCCGGCGGCATGAAGCACATTAAAGGTATGGAAAAATTCTTCCTGTGTACTTTCCTTTCCTATTATAAACTGGATATCATCGATCATGAGGACATCCACCGTACGGTACTTGTCCCGCAGCTTGGTCATGGCCGCCGCATTACCGCTTCGGATGGATTCGATTACTTCATTAGTAAAGGATTCGGAAGTGACGTAGATAACCTTCATATCCGGGTTCTGTTCCAGCACGAAATGTCCGATGGAATGCATCAGATGCGTCTTTCCCAGACCGGCACCGCCGTAGATAAACAGCGGATTGTAGGCATTTCCGGGAGATTCCGCAACTGCGAGACAGGCGGAATGAGCGAATTTGTTGTTATTGCCGACAATGAAGGTGTCGAACTTGTACTTGGGGTTTAAATTCGCCTGTTCGTAATTGATGTTATTTATATTAGAAGAGGGAGACTTTAAATCGGTATCCGTATCGGCGGCCTTCTCTTTTTCGAGGATGAATGAAATATCGTAATCATGATCCATCATCTCGGAAATGGTTACCTTAAAATAATTGCTGTACTTGTTGGAGATGTAGTTGAGGGCATGAGCCTGTCCGGTCGGAATCTGGATGTAGACAGTATCATCCTTTACATCATAAAACTGCAGGGGTTCAATCCAGGTATTATAGGAAATGTTGGTAAGATCATATTCCGTGTGGATTGTCTGCTTGATCATCTCCCAGTTTTCCCCAATAAAATGCATAAAAAGCCTCCTCATCTGTGACCGTCACTAAAGAAACCCCAAAAAAGGGTATAAAATCCCTTTGAGATTTATTCTATTCTATAATAAACGAATTGTTCGAAAATGGCAAATGTTAATTACTCCACGGATCATGTCCACAAAAGCTGTGGATATCCCCAAACAAAGAGTAGTTGACGTGGATAATTATGAGGATTATATTGATAAGTGGAATACACATATACACATTGTATTTTCTGGGGATTCTGTGGGTAGAGTGGGGATAAAAACGGAGTTATCCACAAGTTTTCCACATTTTGTGGATAATGTTATGTAAATCTGTGGATCTGTGGATTCGAAAATCCACAGATGTTTATAAACTAGATCTTGTGGAAAAATTTTTTTCCCGATAACAATATCTTGTATTGTGTAAAATAACGATTTTGAAAAAAATTTCGTGGAAAAATTTTCCTGGTTCAAAAATCCTTTAAAATACAGGAAATTGCTTGACTTATCGAATTTCTGCCTATATAATGTCAATGATATTTTCCGATACATGTCATAAATATGCCTTATAGCAGATAAGGCCTGAAAGGGAGGTGTAGCTTTCATGAAGATGACATTTCAGCCTAAGAAAAGGCAGCGTTCCAAAGTACACGGCTTCAGAGCAAGAATGAGCAGTGCTGGCGGCAGAAAAGTATTAGCAGCCAGAAGAGCAAAAGGAAGAAAGAGATTATCCGCATAGGCCGCAGTTTTGTGGCCTATTTTCTCTATGGAGACAATTTCATGAGATTTACGCAGTCGTTGAGAAAGAACCGGCAGTTCCAGGAGGTTTACAAAAAAGGCGTTTCCCGCGCCAACAGGTATTTGGTCATGTATGTATTGGAGAATCATCAGGATGAAAACCTGCTTGGGATTTCCGTAAGTAAAAAAAGTCGGCAACAGCGTGGTTCGGCATCGCGTGAAAAGGCTCGTAAAGGAAAGCTATCGATTACATGAGGATATATTTAATAGTGGTTTAAATATAGTAATCACAGCGCGGGCTTCTGCAGCATCCATTTCATTTGAACAGATGGAGAGCGCAGTATTACACCTTGGAAGGCTTCACCACATTATGAAAGAAGAAACCAAAACGGAATGTGAAGCCGATCAATCGAATTGAAAATGATGAAAACTATTCTGATCGCAATGATAAAATTCTACCGGCGGTATCTGTCTCCTTTAAAGACAACGAAATGTCCCTATTTTCCGACCTGTTCGGAATACGGACTGGAAGCCGTAGAGAAATATGGCGCGTTAAAAGGCGGACTGCTTGCCGTCTGGAGGATTTTAAGGTGCAATCCTTTTTCCAAAGGAGGGTATGATCCGGTCCCGTAAACCGGAATCAAAAAGCAGGAGGAAATATCATTGAATGCTATTTTATTAACACAGTATGGCGGCTCTATCCTTGGACCGATTGCCAAAGTGCTCGGCTGGATCATGAACGGCATATTCTGGGTGCTGGACAAAATCGGGATTCCGAATATTGGTCTGGCAATTATTATTTTTACGATCGTTATTTATCTGCTTCTGATGCCGTTTACCATTAAACAGCAGAAGTTCTCAAAGCTCAGCGCGAAGATGAACCCGGAGCTGCAGGCGATTCAGAAACGCTACGAAGGCAAGAAAGATAACGATTCCATGATGGCGATGCAGCAGGAGACCAAGGCTGTTTATGCAAAGTACGGCGTATCTCCCACCGGCAGCTGTGTGCAGATGCTGATTCAGATGCCGATCCTGTTTGCTCTGTATCGTGTGTTTATGAACGTACCGGCTTATGTAAACCAGGTAAAGGAAGCATTTTTCCCGATGGTGGAAAAGCTTGCCAACACAGCCGGCAGTGCAGAATTTTTAAGCAACTCAGAGAACTTCTCCAATGCTGCAATGTATGCAAAGCAGTTTACCAGCGAGGCATTTACATCCGGTAATGCAGAGTACATTCAGAACACTTTTATTGATGTTTTGTATAAGGCATCGACTTCAGAATGGAAAAATCTGGCGGATCACTTTCCGACGCTGGCGACAGAGATCACGGATACCATGCAGAAGATGGAGCATTATAACAATTTCCTTGGTCTGAACATGGGTAACTCTCCGTCCTATATGGTACATGAAGCGATCGCAGCAGGTGCATGGCTGATGGTTGTTGCAGGTCTGGCAATTCCGGTTCTGTCTGCTTTAACCCAGTGGCTGAACGTTAAGCTGATGCCCCAGGCTTCCGATGCATCTTCCAATAATGACAACAGCAGCATGGCAGCTTCCATGAAGATGATGAATAACGTAATGCCGATCATGTCTGCGGTATTCTGTTATACATTGCCTTCCGGTATGGGTCTTTACTGGATCGCTGGTTCTGTTGTAAGAAGCGTGCAGCAGGTGCTGATCAACAAGCACATCGATAAGATGGATATTGACGCGCAGATCAAGAAAAATCTGGAGAAGCGGGATGCGAAGCTGCGCAAGCAGGGAATTGATCCTGCGAAGCTCAATAACTACGCCAATATGAGCACGAGAAATGTAAAAACCAGTTCTGCACCGGCCGCCACAAAGGCAAAAGCTCCTTCCATGACACAGGAACAGAAGGAAGAGGCAATGCGTAAGGCAACGGAATATTATAACAAAAATGCGGCCAAGCCCGGAAGTCTTGCTTCCAAGGCAAATATGGTAAGGGATTACAACGAGAAGAATAATAAGTAAATAACAGGAGGGGTCAGCATGGATTTCCAAAGATTTTCGGCAAAAACAGTTGGCGATGCGGTAACAGCGGCCTGCCAGCATTTTTTAGTGACAAGCGACAAGCTGGAATATGAAATTCTGGAAGAGGGCTCTACCGGCTTCCTTGGATTCAATGCAAAACCGGCAGTCATTCAGGCAAGGGTAAAGGTTACCGTTGAGGATAAGGCGCTTCAGTTTTTGAATGATGTATTTGCAGCCATGAAGATGGATGTTGTGATGGATATCGCTTACGATGAAGTTGAAAAACATTTAGACATCGATTTAAAAGGCGATGAAATGGGAATCCTGATCGGTAAGAGAGGACAGACGCTGGACTCTTTACAGTATCTGGTATCTCTGGTAGTAAATAAGGATTCTGAAGACTATATCCGCGTAAAGGTGGATACAGAAGATTACCGCAAGAGAAGAAAAGAAACCCTGGAAAATCTGGCAAAGAATATAGCATATAAGGTAAAGCGCAGCAGAAGACCTGTAGCGCTGGAGCCGATGAATCCTTATGAAAGAAGGATCATTCATTCCGCCCTGCAGAATGACAAATATGTTACAACCCACAGCGAAGGGGAAGAGCCTTTCCGCCATGTTGTTGTAACGCTGAAGAAGAACGGCGAGAGATAAAGTGTTTAGGAACCGGCGGTGTCAAAGCTGCCGGTTCTTTTTTCATCGTATAGGAAACTTCGTTTCCATACGATAAGAAACGCTCCGCGAGGATGCGCACTCGGCGCAGGGGGTAGATGGTTGCTAAAGCAACCGCGCCTCGGCGAGAATGTGCCAAGGCACATTCTTTTTATGGAGGTAGTATGAAATCAGATACCATTGCAGCGATCGCAACGGCGTTGTCTGATGCGGGAATCGGCATTATCCGCATCAGCGGTCCGGAGGCGATTGCGGTTGCGAACCGGGTTGTGGTCAATAAGAAGAAAGAACACACACTGAAAAACTGGCAGACGCATACAATTCATTATGGTTTTGTCGAAGAAAACGGAACGATTCTGGATGAGGTTATGGTTTCTGTCATGAAAGCACCCAGAAGCTATACGACAGAGGACACGGTAGAGATCAACTGCCACGGCGGCGTGCTTTTGACCAAACGTGTGTTGGAGGCTGTTCTGCATGCCGGTGCGCGGATGGCGGAGCCGGGCGAATTTACGAAACGAGCGTTTTTGAGCGGCAGAATCGACTTATCCGAAGCTGAGGCGGTTATGGATCTGATTCAGGCGAAAAACCAGTTTTCGATGCAGGCGTCGATCAAACAGCTGCGCGGCTCGGTCGCAGAGAAAGTGAAGAGCCTGCGTGCGGCGCTTTTATATGAAATTGCATTTATCGAATCCGCGTTAGACGATCCGGAGCATATCAGCACAGAAGGCTATTCGGAAAAACTCGGCAAAATCACGCAGGAGCTTTTAGGAGAGATCGGAAAGCTGATCGCGTCCGCAGAGGACGGACTTTACGCAAAGAAGGCATCCGCACCGTCATTGTCGGAAAGCCGAATGCTGGAAAATCATCCCTGTTAAACCTGTTGGTCGGAGAAGAGCGCGCGATTGTAACGGATATCGCAGGCACGACGCGCGATGCCCTGGAGGAATCCATCCGGTTAAAGGGAATCAGTTTGAATATCATCGATACGGCGGGAATCCGCAGCACGGATGATGTCGTGGAAAAAATCGGTGTAGAACGTGCGATGCAGTATGCAAAAGAGGCAGATTTAATTCTGTATGTGGTTGACTCGTCGCGCCCGCTGGACGAAAATGACAGGCAGATTATTGAGATGATCCGGGATCAGAAGGTCATCGTACTGCTTAACAAATCAGATCTGGAAGCGGCTGTCAGCGAAACGGATTTGCAGGAGGCGTTCGGCAACAGGGAGGTTTCCATGATCCGCACTTCTGCAAAGAAAAATGCCGGAATCGAGGAATTTGAGCAGCTTCTGGAGCAGATGTTTTTTCATGGAGAAATCCGTTCGGAGGACGAGGTGGTTATCACGAGCATGCGCCACAAAGAAGCCCTCTGCGAGGCGTATGACAGCCTGAAAATGGTTCAGAAAAGCCTGGAAGACGATATGCCGGAGGATTTTTATTCTATTGATTTGATGAGTGCCTATGCATCTCTGGGACGGATTATCGGGGAAGAGGTCGGCGATGATCTGGTAAACGAAATTTTCTCCAAATTCTGCATGGGAAAATGATCTGACCAGGTGTCGAAAAGTCTTGAAGAGACATTTTCTAAAGGAATGGGAAAAAAACAGGAGCGAAAAGTCTCGAAGGGAAGGTTTCGCAAACGGTTTGGAAAAGCGGCAGCGAGCAGGATTGTAGAACACTGCCCACAGAAACAGTTGCCGGAAACGCAGGATTCGTGTATGATTGGTGCAGAAAGCATGCGATGATTCATGACAAAAGAATGTTCGCAGAGCGTGCATTCTATTAGCTTAGGACAAAAGAATGCTTGCAGAGCGTGCATTCTTTTGTTTAGGACAATGGAATGTTCGTATGATGCGCATTCTATTGCAGAAAAGCACAGAAAATAAGGCGGAAAAGATGGCTCAGATAACAGAAAAAGTTGATGTATGTGTAATTGGGGCAGGTCATGCCGGATGTGAAGCGGCGCTGGCGTGCGCGAGAATGGGACTGGAAACGGTTATTTTTACGGTAAGCGTGGAAAGTATTGCGCTGATGCCGTGCAATCCGAATATCGGCGGTTCTTCGAAAGGACATCTCGTCCGGGAGCTGGATGCGCTCGGCGGCGAGATGGGAAAAAATATCGATCATACCTTTATTCAGTCAAAGATGCTCAACGCGTCGAAGGGTCCTGCAGTGCATTCGCTGCGGGCGCAGGCGGATAAAGCGGAATACAGCAGACGGATGCGGCAGATTCTGGAAAATCAGGAGCATCTGGTTATCAAGCAGGCAGAAGTCTGCGATCTTTTATGGGATGATGTGGATTCAGACACGGTTTCCGAAAAAGCCGGTGCAACAAAAAAAATCCGTGGTGTGCGGACATTTACGGGAACGGTATACGAAGCCAAAGCGGTTATTTTGTGTACCGGAACCTACTTAAAGGCACGCTGCCTGTGCGGAGAATCCATCACCTATACCGGGCCGAACGGACTGCAGGCGGCAAATCACCTGACAGACAGCCTGAAAGCAATGGGCATTGCGATGCGCCGTTTCAAGACGGGAACGCCTGCGAGAATGGATAAAAGGAGTATTGATTTTTCCAAGATGGAAGAGCAGTTCGGAGATCCGAGGGTTGTGCCGTTTTCCTTTTCTACTGACCCGGAAAGCGTACAGATTGATCAGGATTCCTGCTGGTTGACCTATACGAACGAAAAAACGCATGAGATCATCCGGGCAAATCTGGATCGTTCTCCGATTTATGCGGGAATTATTGAAGGGACAGGACCAAGATATTGTCCGTCTATCGAGGATAAGGTTGTAAAATTTGCAGATAAAGAACGCCATCAGGTTTTTCTTGAGCCGGAGGGACGTTATACAAATGAAATGTATGTCGGTGGCATGTCATCTTCTTTGCCGGAGGATGTACAGCTTGCCATGTATCGGACGGTTCCAGGGCTGGAAAACTGCCGGATCGTGCGCAATGCATATGCGATTGAATATGATTGCATCGACGCAAGACAGCTGTACCCGACGTTGGAATTTAAGGATGTTGAGGGGCTTTTTTCGGCAGGACAGTTCAATGGAAGCAGCGGCTATGAGGAAGCGGCTTCCCAGGGCATTCTTGCAGGAATCAATGCGGGTCTGAAATGTCAGGGCAGGGAGCCGATGATTATCGACCGCTCGGAAGGCTATCTGGGCGTTCTGGTAGATGACCTTGTGACGAAGGAAAATACAGAACCGTACCGGATGATGACCTCGCGGTCAGAATACAGATTACTGCTTCGCCAGGACAATGCGGATCTGCGTCTGCGCAGAAAGGGCTATGAGGCTGGTCTGATTTCGGAAGAGCAGATGCAGTGGCTGGAACAGAAAGAACAGATGATTACACAGGAGATGGATCGTCTGAAAAAAACTGTGATCGGCGCATCGGCAGAGCATCAGAAGTTTTTGGAGAAAATGGGCAGTACACCTTTGAAGACGGCAGCGTCTCTGGCGGAGTTGATGTGCAGACCGGAACTTTCCTATGAAATGCTTGCAGAAATCGATCAGAATCGGAAGCTTTTACCGGCAGAGGTCATTGAGCAGGTAGAAATCGAAATCAAATATGAAGGTTATATTGAGCGCCAGAAGCGACAGGTAGAACAGTACAAGAAGATGGAAAAGCATAAAATCCCGAATTGGATGGATTATGATGAGGTTCCGAGCCTGCGTCTGGAGGCAAGACAGAAGTTAAAAGCGTTCCGTCCGGTATCGGTTGGACAGGCTTCCAGAATTTCCGGCGTTTCCCCGGCAGATATTTCCGTGCTTTTGGTATATTTGGAGCATGAAAGTCATATGCGCGATTTGAAGAAAGAATAGGAGAACATATGTTCTATGTACGGAATGGATCAATTTGAAAATGAATTAAAAGAATTACGGATCGTTCTTTCGGATGTCCAGAAGCAGCAGTTCGAGGAATATTATAAGCTTCTGGTGGAATGGAACGAAGTAATGAATCTGACGGCGATCACAGATTACAAAGATGTAATGAAAAAGCATTTTTTCGATAGTCTGACGGTTGTTTGTGCCTATCCGGAAATCCTGACGGAGGCGGTTTCCGTTATCGATATCGGAACCGGCGCAGGTTTTCCGGGAATTCCGTTGAAAATTGCATTTCCGCAGATTCGACTGACTTTACTGGATTCTTTACAAAAACGATTGAAGTTTTTACAGGAGGTTTCTGATAAGCTGGAATTAGGTGAGATCCAGATGCTTCATGGCAGAGCAGAGGACTATGCAAAACAGCCAGAGTTCAGAGAGCATTTCGATTTATGTGTTTCAAGAGCAGTAGCAAATTTATCAACGCTTTCTGAGCTGTGTCTTCCTTATGTAAAAGAAAACGGTAAATTCATTCCTTATAAGGCAGAAAAAGCGGAGGCGGAAATTGAAGCGGCACAGAAAGCGGTCGATCTTCTTGGCGGAGAAATATCTGATAAGATCGAGTTCCAGCTTCCGGGCGGAGATATGGGAAGAACGCTGGTTGTGATTGATAAGATTAAAAAGACGCCGAAAAAATATCCGAGAAAAGCAGGTACACCGGCGAAGATGCCGATTGTCTGAGTTGGTCAACATGAGAGGGAGATGTTTCACGTGAAACATCTCTTTTTTATAATCCTCAAATGTTTCACGTGAAACATTGACCGGACAAGTCGGAACGAAAAATAGAGACATACCGCGAAAGAGAGGAGCAGTAGTGCGTTTCAAAGATTAGACTGAAATAAGAATATCGTGTAAGATTGAAAATTTCCTTTTTACGTCAAAAAACGGAACTGCTGAAAAAAGTGCATTCCTTTTACAAATTTATAACTATTAGCAATGGCATTCTTGAAATGTTGATGTTATAATAAATGATGTGAATTTGAAACGGTAAGAGAAGAAGTCGTGAAACGACACGAGGTGTATGAATTTCAATGGGGAGAGCAATAGCAATTGCGAACCAGAAGGGCGGCGTTGGTAAAACAACGACAGCAATCAATCTGTCAGCCTGTCTGGCGGCGAAAAGAAAAAAAGTATTAGTTATTGACATGGATCCACAGGGAAATACGACCAGTGGATTCGGCGTCGAAAAAAATGAACTGGAAAACACAGTTTATGAATTGATTCTTGGTGAGTGTTCGGTAGAAGAGTGTCTGATCAAGAATGTTGTTAAGAATGTCTCAATTATTCCGTCAAATGTCAATCTTGCCGCAGCGGAGATTGAACTGATTGGAGTAGATAAAAAAGAGTACATTTTGAAAAATGAAATCGACTGGATTCGAGATCAGTACGATTTTATCATCATCGATTGCCCGCCGTCGCTCAGCATGCTGACGATCAATGCGATGACGACAGCGGATACAGTTCTTGTTCCGATTCAGTGCGAATACTATGCGCTGGAGGGATTGAGTCAGCTGATCCATACCGTAAATCTGGTAAGAGAACGTCTGAATCCGACTCTGGATATCGAAGGTATCGTATTTACCATGTATGATGCGAGAACAAATCTTTCGATGCAGGTCGTTGAAAATGTCAAGGATCATCTGAATCAAAAGGTTTACAAGACGATGATTCCCAGAAATATTCGACTTGCAGAGGCACCGAGTTATGGAATGCCGATCAATCTTTATGATGCAAAGTCAGCAGGAGCAGAGAGCTATATGGCACTTGCGGATGAAGTCATAAAGAGAAAGGGTATATAATGGCGTTGAAAAGAGGATTAGGAAAAGGACTGGATTCTCTGATTCCGACAAATGTGATGATGGAGTCAGAGGTAAAGCATGCTACAGTTTCGACCGCCTCATCACCTGAGGAGGAAAAAAAGACGGCACTTTGATGGTAAAGCTGTCAAAGGTAGAGCCGAATCGGGAACAGCCCCGTAAAAATTTTGATGAAGATTCCTTGCAGGAATTAGCGGAATCTTTAAAACAATTCGGAATGCTGCAGCCGATTCTTGTACAGAACCGTGGTGATTATTATGAGATCATCGCAGGAGAACGCAGATGGAGAGCTGCCAAAATTGCTGGATTAAAAGAGGTTCCGGTTATCGTCAGAGAGCTGACAGATCAGGAAATAGTAGAGATATCTTTGATTGAAAATATTCAGAGAGAAGATTTAAATCCGATCGAAGAAGCACAGGCATATAAAAGACTGCTGAAAGAATTCCATTTAAAGCAGGATGAAGTAGCGGAGCGGGTTTCCAAGAGCAGAACTGCCGTTACAAACTCCATGCGTCTGCTCAAATTGTGCGATGAAGTACAGAAGATGGTAGTGGACGATATGATCAGCACCGGACATGCAAGAGCGCTGATCAGCATTGAAGATCCGGAAGAACAGTATCTGATCGCACAGAAAATCTTTGATGAAAAGCTGAGTGTCCGCGAGGTGGAAAAGCTGGTAAAAGATCTGTACAAGCCGCCGAAGCCGCCGAAGGAAGAAAATAAGACGCTGCAGGCAATCTATCAGGAGATCTCCGAACGGTTGAAGCAGAGTCTGAGTACAAAGGTATCTGTGAGCGCAAAGCAGAACGGAGCGGGTAAGATAGAAATTGAATTTTATAATCATGAAGATCTGGAACGCCTGCTGGAGCGGATCACGGGTTAAAATTGTGAGACGGTAAGACAAATTACAGAAATACCGTAAGAAAGGAAAGAAAAACAATGACAAGCCCGTTGATGGAATATCTCGGAATAGCAGGATTGGATATTGCGTGGCTGTTTATCGGAATTTTTGTTGTATTGCTGATTCTTCTGGTTTTAATCATTGTACAGTTTGCAAAGTACAAAAAGCTGAAGAAAAAGTACGACAAATTTATGAAAGGCAAAGACGGAAAGAGCCTGGAAAAGGATATTATCGCTCTGTTTGAGGATAATAAATTTATCAAAAGCGAGAGCGAGAAGAATCGAAAGGACATCCGCAATATCCTGAAAAAACTGGAATTCTGTTATCAGAAGGCTGGACTGGTAAAATACGATGCCTATAACCAGATGGGCGGTAATCTGAGCTTTTGCCTGTGCATGCTGAATGAGAGAAACAGCGGATTTATTTTAAATTCCGTACACAGCAGCGACGGCTGCTATACCTACACGAAGGAAATCAAAAACGGCGAATGTGAAATCGCCCTTGGTGAAGAAGAAAGAAAAAAAGCGCTGAATATGGCGATTGGATTTTAAGGAGGAAGAGTCATGATCGATATCAAATTTTTAAGAGAAAATCCGGAAGTGGTAAAAGAAAATATCCGGAAAAAATTCCAGGATGAAAAGCTTCCGCTGGTAGATGAAGTAATCGAGCTGGATGCACAGAGCAGAACTGCACAGAAAGAAGCAGATGATCTGCGTGCAAGCAGAAATAAGATTTCCAAAGAAATCGGTAAACTGATGGGCCAGGGTAAGAAAGAAGAAGCCATGGTGATGAAGGAACAGGTCAATGCAGATGCAAAAGAGACTTTCTGAGCTGGAAGCACAGGAAGAAGAGCTGCAGGCAAGAATCCTGAAAATCATGATGACCATCCCCAACATTATCGATCCTTCTGTTCCGATCGGTAAAAACGATACCGAGAACGTAGAGGTTCAGAGATATGGCGAGCCGGTTGTTCCGGATTTCGAAATTCCTTATCATACAGAGATCATGGAGAGCTTTGACGGTATTGACTTAGACAGCGCAAGAAAGGTTGCAGGAAACGGTTTCTACTATCTGATGGGAGATATCGCAAGACTGCATTCCGCGGTTATCGCATATGCAAGAGATTTCATGATTAACAGAGGCTTTACCTACTGTGTACCTCCTTTCATGATCAGAAGCAATGTTGTAACAGGCGTTATGAGCTTTGCGGAAATGGATGCTATGATGTACAAGATCGAAGGCGAAGATCTTTACCTGATTGGTACTTCTGAGCATTCCATGATCGGTAAGTTTATTGATACCATCATTCCGGAAGAAGAGCTGCCCAAGACTCTGACCAGCTATTCTCCTTGCTTCCGTAAGGAAAAAGGCGCACACGGTCTGGAAGAGAGAGGCGTATACAGAATCCATCAGTTCGAAAAGCAGGAAATGATCGTTGTGTGCAAGCCTGAAGATTCCAAGATGTGGTTTGACAAGCTGTGGCAGAACACTGTAGATCTGTTCAGAAGCATGGATATTCCGGTAAGAACCTTGGAATGCTGCTCCGGTGACCTGGCTGACCTGAAAGTGAAATCTGTAGACGTAGAAGCATGGTCCCCGAGACAGAAGAAGTATTTCGAAGTTGGCAGCTGCTCCAACCTGGGCGATGCGCAGGCAAGAAGACTGAAGATCCGTGTAAATGGTGAAAACGGAAAATACTTTGCACATACACTGAATAATACAGTAGTAGCGCCTCCGAGAATGCTGATTGCTTTCCTGGAGAATAACCTGCAGGCAGACGGCTCTGTCAGAATTCCTGAAGTGCTGCAGCCTTACATGGGCGGAATGAAAGAAATTCGCAAAAAATAATTATGTAAACTAAAAATAAACAAAAAGTGAGGTGAGATTCTTGCACAAATTTTGAGAGCAGTGGGATTCAGTCAGTATACAGAAAAGAAACAGGTTCAAAAGCTGATCCGGGATATCATTATTCATGCGGATGAGCGCAGCTATACGACCGTTGGGGAAAAAGACGCTGGTTGCAGAATTTGACAGGAATTTCGCCGAAGATATCGGAATAGCAGTGTGCGGAGAATTTGATGAGGACGATACGTACAGTTTCGATTATTATCTTCCGTACCTGCGCTCCGATCTTGTCAGTACAGCAGAGGATATCTCAATCGAGCGCCACGCAGCGAAGGAGTCCTATGCGGGAATTTGCGACGATCCGAAGGTTGGTGTTTCCCTGATTTTTTACCTGCAAAATATGATTTCTTATCTGAAGTTGCAGGGAGAGGGCAAGATCCCGGCAAAGGGCACTTCTCTGAACCTTTCCGCACTTTCTTGCCAGGGAACGATCATGATGCCGATTCAGAAGACGGAATGGCAGAAAAAGAAGATCGCTAAGGACGCGGTGCAGAGAAACCGTCTGATTCAAGCTGCACGCGGCGGCGATGAAGAAGCGATGGAAAGCCTGACGTTAGAAGATATGGACACCTACACGTCCATTTCCAGAAAGATTCAAAAAGCCGATATTTTCAGTCTTGTAGATACGTATTTCATGCCGTATGGTGTGGAATGTGACCAGTATTCTGTTCTGGGTGAAATCACGGATATGAAGCTTGTAACCAACGGACTGACGGGCGAAAAGGTACATATTCTGACCCTGTGTTGCAACGACCTGAATTTAAAGGTTGCAATCAACAGCATTGATCTGCTGGGCGAACCTGCTGTCGGACGCCGCTTCAAGGGCAGTGTATGGTTGCAGGGACAGGTGAATTTCCCGGAAGAGTCGTAGAAGAGTTCACGGACAGCGTAAAGTATTTGACTTGTACAGATAATTTCTGTATAATAAATTTGTTTATGGAACTGTTTTTTGTGTGACGAATCGAATAGGTGTTACTTCTAAGAAGCAACCATGGTTAAAGCCGTGAGTGAGTAAAAGGCGATAACTAAGAGTTCGATTTGAACTGTGGCATATAGAAATGTCGAAATAAGAAAACCGATGATTCATCACAAAAGTGATTGATTTCATAAAGAAGGTCACCGTAACCGAAACAGGCTGAAAAGCTTGAAAATACGGCATTTGTTCTCGTAGTTAAATGGATATAACGGGGTCCTCCTAAGAAGTAACCATAGTTAAAGCCGTGGAACTTAAAAAAGGTGGTAACAAAGAGTCCGATTTGAACAATGGCATATAGAAATGTCGAAATAAGAAATCAGATGATTCATCACGAAAGTGATTGAGTTCATAAAGTTGGTCGCCGTGACCGAAAAGGCTGAAAAGCCCGAAAATACGGCATTTGTTCCCATAGTTAAATGGATATAACAAGCGCCTCCTAAGAAAAAAGGATATCACGCGCCAAATGATTTTTAAAAATCTGAGCTTTGGTTCGAATGGCATCGTGATTTAAGCGTTTTCTAACATTGGGAACAAGAACAATTTTTCAAAAATAGCTTTCAAAGGCCGAAAATCCATTAGCAAAAAGGCCATTCTTCTAATGGAAATCGCCTCTGAATATAAACCGGGACCTTGACCGGAACGCAAAAAACCGCGTAAAATCAAGGAAATTTCATAGTTGTCTCCGTAGCTCAGCTGGATAGAGCGTCCGCCTCCTAAGGGGCAACTAAGTGGAGACCATTTAGTGAGACGTAACTGGATTTTAGAGTTTGCAAAAAGGCTAAAATCAATATATAATAACAGGAGCAATTCATCACGCAAGTGATTGGATTCATAAACATGGCAGCCGGAGCCAGAAAGGCAGAAAAGCCCGAAAATACGGCATTTGTTCCCTTAGTTAAATGGATATAACGGGGTCCTCCTAAGGGGCAACTAAGTGGAGACCATTTAGTGAGACGTAACTGGATTTTAGAGTTTGCAAAAGGCTAAAATCAATATATAATAACAGGAGCAATTCATCACGCAAGTGATTGGATTCATAAACATGGCAGCCGGAGCCAGAAAGGCAGAAAAGCCCGAAAATACGGCATTTGTTCCCTTAGTTAAATGGATATAACGGGGTCCTCCTAACACTCTATTGTAGGTTCGATTCCTATAGGGAACGCTCTATTTTAAGCGGTAATGAGAGAAAAATCATTGCCGTTTTTTTGTTGTTTTTCTGCTAACAGCAAATCGAAAAATGAACATTTTTGCTAACAGAAAATGCAAATTGCTAACAGTAAAATTATTGTAGATTTGCTAACAGGAATGAAAAGCTATAATGCAGCTGGTGTAAAAGGTTGTAAATTCTTGTAGCTAACAAAAGGGTGATGATAAAAAATATTTCTGCTTGGAAAATATCAAGCCTGAATGAGTATTCCGTTCAGATTAGATTAGGTTCTAATCTGGGCGGATTTTTTTATTTCAGTGAGAAGGAGGATGCCTATGGCAGAAAAAAGTGGATCAGATGGATCCAGATGAAAAAATCGTTGAAATAGCGATTGAACGGCTAAGAGTATTTGAAAACCATCCGTTTCGAGTGGAAATGGATAGCCAGATGAAAGATCTTCAGGACAGTATCAAGAAATACGGAATAATAACTCCGGTAATAGTGAGACCAAGAAAGGAAGGATACTACGAAATCATATCAGGTCATAGAAGAATATTTGCAGCGGAAAAACTGGGATATAGAAAAGTACCTACGATAATCCGCTACATGACAGATGATCAGGCAGTTATCGCAATGGTAGATTCAAATTTGCAAAGAGAGAGAATCCAACCGAGTGAAAAAGCATTTGCCTATAAGATGAAATATGATGTGCTAAAAAGAAAATCTGGAAGAAGGAAAGCTGGTCAAGTTGACCACAATTCGGGAAAAAAGGGACTGGAGATTATCAGTGAGGAAACTGGAGACAGTCCTAAGCAGGTGCAGAGATATATCAAGATGGCTGATCTGATTCCTGAACTGTTGGAAAAGGTAGATGACGGTTCAATGGGATTTACTCCGGCTGTACAGATTGCATATCTAAAGAAAAAAGAGCAGAAGGATGTACTTGATGCTATGGAATTAACACTATGCACACCATCGTTATCGCAGGCAATGCGTATGAAAAAGCTGAGTGCTGATGGGAAACTAACAACCCAGAGAGTTGAAGATATTCTAAGCGAAATAAAGCAGAAAGAAACAGACAGGGTAGTGTTTAAGAATGATCAGCTTCATAAGTATTTTCCAAAGAATTATTCTACGGAACAGATGAAGAGAGAAATAATTGAACTTTTGAAATTGTATGTAATGAATTATTAAAAACAGGAGGAAATGTTATGTGTAAGGTTATTGCAGTATCAAATCAAAAAGGCGGAGTCGGAAAGACCGTATCATGTGTAAATCTGGGTATAGGTCTGGCTCAGGAAGGAAAGAAAGTTCTGCTGATAGACGGAGATCCACAGGGAAGTCTGACAATAAGCCTTGGATATGAGGAGCCGGATGAAATGGAGTATTCTCTGGCAACACTCATGATGAATATTGTAAATGATGAAAAACTGAATATTGAAAAAACAATCCTTCATCATAAGGAAGGTGTGGATCTGATCCCGGCCAACATTGAACTGTCAGCTATTGAGGTATCTTTGGTAAATGCAATGAGCAGAGAACTGATACTTAGATCTATGGTAGAGAAGTTGAGAGATTTTTATGATTTCATAATCATTGATTGTATGCCTTCTCTGGGAATGATGACAATTAACGCATTGGCATGTGCGGATTCCGTATTGATACCGGTGCAGGCTGCATATCTCCCGGTCAAAGGATTACAGCAGCTGATCAAAACAATAGGAAGAGTAAAGAAGCAGCTCAATCCTAAACTTAAAATAGAAGGAATTCTTTTGACAATGGTAGATAACAGGACAAATTATGCCAGGGATATTTCATTGATGGTATATGATACTTATTCAGCATCTATCAAGGTATTCGGAACGGAGATTCCAATGTCAGTCAGGGCATCGGAAGTCAGTGTCGAGGGCGGAAGTATCTATTCCTATGATCCAAAGGGAAAAGCAGCATTTGCATATATGGCATTAACAAAGGAAGTATTGAAGGAGGCATAAATCATGGCAAGCAGAGTAGCAGGTAAGATTAAATTACAGTCAGTAGATGAATTATTGGGAGTACCGGAGATTGCCGGTACTCAGGAAATAGAAATAGGAAGAATTCATTCATTTCCTAATCATCCGTTCAAGGTTCTTGATGATGAAAAGATGGATACGTTGGTAGACAGTATCAGGGAGAATGGAATTTTGAACCCGGTCATTGTCAGGCCGGATAATAGCGGAGATTATGAAATGATATCCGGTCACAGACGATTACATGCGGCTGGGATTGCAGGACTCAAAAAGGTTCCAGCAATCGTAAAGGAAATGTCGGATGATGAAGCCATTATAAATATGGTTGATGCAAATATCCAAAGGGAAGAGATACTTCAAGCGAAAGAGCATTTTCCTTAAAGATGAAAATGGATGCAATGAGAAGACAGGGTGCGAGAGTTGATGTAGAAGGAACTTGTGGCAATGATTGCCACAAGTTAGGAATAAAGACGGCAGACATTGTGGGTGATACAGTTGGATTGAAAGGCAGACAAGTACGTAATTATGTGAGATTAACTTACTTATCACCAGAATTATTAGAAATGGTGGATCAGAAGAAAATTCAATTTGTTATAGCAGTGGATTTATCGTATCTTGATGAACAGATTCAGAAATGGGTATATGAGTATATTAAGGATAATGGTTTTATCAAAGCTGTGCAAATATCAGCATTGAAAAATTATCCAAACTTATCAAATGCAACTCAGCAAAGTGTTATTTCTATAATGAATGATGCACTACCTAAAAAGAGTGTCAGTGCTAAAATTACATTTTCAGAAAAGAAACTGGATAAATATTCTTTCCATCACATTTTCATCAAAAGACCGTGAAAATATAATTATTCAGCTTTTGGAAAAATGGAGTGAAGAACAGGGACAGATAGTATAGGAAGAAAAGGATGTTTCAGAAGTGTAAATATTGCACTTCTGGAACAGGAAGGAGTATCGAATGGATGATAGAATAAAGCTGTCCTATTTCTATGGAAAGGAAGCGGAGCAGTATTCATTTTTATAAAATACCAAAGCTGTTATTTACGGATGATCATTTCAAAAAAATATCAGTGGAGGCGAAAGTGCTGTATGGACTAATGCTGGATAGGATGTCATTGTCTGTGAAAAATCAATGGATGGACGAGGAAGGGCGCGCCTACATATATTATTCGCTGGAGGATATTATGGATGCTCTGGGGTGTAGCAACAAAAAAGCTATATCAATAATGAAAGAGTTGGATATGGATGCAGGAATAGGTCTTATAGAAAAGAAGCGTCAAGGACAGGGAAAACCGACAATGATCTATCTGAAACAGTTTATGATTCAGGATGTTCAGAAGTGTAGAAATTACACTTCTGAGGAAAAAATCGTTCGTTTCAGAAGTGAAGAATTTACACATCTTGAAGTGTAAAAATGCCATGTCTAGAAGTGAAGAAAATACATGTCTAGAAGTGAAAAATATTCACACTAATAAGAATAATATAAATAATACTGAGTTAAGTAATACGGAATCTAATCTTATCTTATCAGGGGATGATAAGATGCGATATGAAATGGATGCATATTCAGAGCTGATCAAAGAGAACATTGAACTGGATATACTGAGAGAGCGTCATCCTTATGATCAGGACCTGCTTGAAGGTATTTTTGATCTTATTCTGGAAACAGTGCTTTGCAAAAATGAGAGTATCATTGTTGCGTCCAATAAATATCCGGCAGAACTGGTGAGAAGCAAGTTCCTAAAATTGAACAGTTCACACGTAGAATATGCGATTGACTGTTTCAAGTGTAATACGACCAAGGTTCGCAATATCAAGAAATATCTGCTTACCACATTGTTTAATGCACCAAGTACAATCAGCGGTTACTATCAGGCAGCGGTTAACCATGATTATCCTCAATATGCAGTAGTTGACAAATAATGACTTGACGTGTAGTCATTGCGTGCGTATAATATGAATTACAAATACACGCATTGACTACATGAAAGGGGCCATTATGGATAACAAGATAATTACAGCAGCTGGAGTAAATATCAATGTGGATAAGCACGAAGACGAAAAGACAAAGGAGCGCAGACTAATGGCTTATGCTTTTAAAATGGTTCGTGCGGAATCAGGAATGAATCGAAAAGAATTTGCAGAGTGGCTTGGAATTCCTTACAGAACAATGCAGGAGTGGGAACTGGGAAGAAGGGCTATGCCACAATATGTACTGGATCTTATAGCTTATAAGGTCAGAAATGAAAAGAAACAGGGAAATATATAATTTATTGCATCCGTGAAAAACAGGGGGAGGGAAGAGTTATGTATGATGATTATTATTACTACGAAGAGCAAAAAGAAAGGCACAGGCAAAATCAGATGCAGCATTGGCAGCAACATTTGCAACAGGTATTTGCGGAGGAATAGGAATTGTACTTTCTGCAATCATGTTTCTGATCAGCAGATTTGATATACTTAGTTCTGCTTTGATGGCGCTGGCAGGTTACATATTAACATATAAGCAGGGATGGAATAATGCAGTGTATATCATTGGTGCTATTATTATATTTGGCATATCATTGATACTGCAGCATACATTTTTTGCCGCAAGGATAATATACACGCTTTTTGTATGTGTGATTGTAGCGCTGCTTGGTGGATGCTGGAAAACATATGACACAGAGTCACAGAGAAATATGGTTATGCTGATCTGTTTCGGGGTAACAGCATTGCTGGGTATTATCTCATGGTGTGGAAGTATAAAAAAAGATGAAAATTAACGAGCGACTAACGAGCGACTAACGACAGACTAACGACGGACTAACAAGCGACTAACGAAGAACTAACGACAGACTAACAACGCGTATCTTTTTTTTCATTTTGAGGTGTGATAATATTATCATAGACAAATGAAACATGAAACACAGCAACGACATCTCATTTGTTTCTCTTTTGCAAAAGAATATGGGATAAGAATGAAGCGTCAGCTCATTACCGAAAGGGTGATGGGTATGGCGCTTTTTTGATGCCCGAAATCAGGTGACGACCTGAAAGCCAAAAGAAATGGAGGATATGATATGGCATTTGCCTATGATCATGATTGTCCGTTTGAAGTATTCATAACTAATCTTGGAAAATACAATGAGGGAAATCTTGTTGGAGAATGGGTTAAATTTCCGACAACAGAGGAAGAACTCAAAAAGGTATTTGAAAGAATTGGAATTGAACCGGGAGCACCGGATGGATACGGCGGACATTATGAGGAATGGTTCATAACTGATTATGACTGCTATGTGCCGGGACTTACTGAAGCTGCACAACTTGGTGAGTATGAAAATCTGGATGAACTTAATTATCTGGCCTCAAAGCTGATGGAGCTGGATGATTGTGAACTGGACAGATTAGAAGCTGCAATGGAGGTGGCTGATGAAACCGGAAGTGTAAAGGACATCATCAATCTGATTGATAACCCTGAAAAATACGAGGTCTATCCAGGGATTGAAAATGATGAAGATCTCGGACGTTATTATGCTGATGAAATGGTGTACATCCACCTTACTGATGAAGTCAGAGATTATTTTGACTATGAAGCATACGGGAGAGATATGGCAATCAATGATGGCGGTCATTATACGAGTTATGGATATGTAAAGGATTCACAGGATCCTTTCAAGGAGTATTACAATGGAGAACCTGAGAATATTCCGGAAGAATACAGAATAACAGAATTTGTTCATGATAAGAAAGAGAGGACAACAATGGATTACGAAACATTCAAGCAGGAATTTGCTGAGGACATCAAGGAAAAACTCAGCCAGAGAGGTTATGGAGAGGTAATGACCAGCTTTCATGACATAGAAAAGACAAATCAGAATTATGAGGCAATATCGATTGTTCAGGCCGGCAGCAACGTTGGTGTGAACTTCAATATTGAGAGTGCTTTTGGCAGTTATGAGCATACCGGAGATTATGAGGGAGTATTAGCAAGTGCAACAGGAGTAATCGCAAGCGGACTTGATCAGATACCGGTAGTTGATATAAATGCCCTTATGAATTATGAGGTCATGAAAGAAAAACTTTCGGTAGAAGTCATTTCAGCAGAGACAAATGAGGAACTGCTTGCCAAAGTTCCACATGACAGAATTGAGGATCTTGCAGTTGTTTACCGTTTTATTATGGAGAGCAACGAAGATGGCAGAGCTTCCATTCTTGTCAATAATGACATGATCGAGAGGATGGGGGTTACGCATGAACAGCTTAGAGCTGATGCATTGGAAAATTCCCCTGAGATCAGACCAGCGGTAATTCAGGGGATGAATGAAGTCATGAAGGAAATGATGGGACCAGAAGCCTATGAAATGTTTGGAATTCCTGATGATACGGAAGAAATGATGTTCATTGCAACAGTCCCTGATAAGAATTCCGGTGCCGGGGTGCTTGCATATCAGGATTGAATATTACGGTGCGGCAGAGCCGCCAGTCCGGTGTGGCGAGAGCCACCTGTCCGGACTAACGGAGCCACCTCATTTTGTTTATTAAGTTACTTTGCCATTGCTGGATCCAGTCCATATACTTCTCTCATAGAGAGGTCTTTAGCCGGGTCAACACTTTCAATATCGATTTTATAGGAATCATACGAAATACGATCCATGATAGCATCGGCAAGAGTACTTTCACCATCACAGATTTGCTGGTACCATTCACTTTCACAGAACTGAGAACAAAAGATCGTTGAAGATTTTTTACGTCTTTTATGTATCAGTTCAAAAAGATTTCTGGCTTCAGCTTCTGTCAGTTTAAGAAGCAGCCACTCATCAATGATCAATACTATTGGCTTGGTATATTTCTTCAGGACAGTTGCGAAAGTCCCATTGTCCCTGGCAGTCTGTAAGTCCAATAATAGATCGGGAAGTCGTACATACCGTACTGAGTAATAGCGCTTGCATGCTTCCATACCAAAAGCACAGGCCATATAAGTTTTACCACTTCCGGTTGCTCCAGTAATAAAGATGTTCCGGTATTCTGTAATGTATTCACAGGTTGCCAGACGGTTGATTAGTGCTTTGTTCAGCTTTCGTCCAGAATGGTAATCGATCGCTGCGATGCTGGCATCTGGCTGTTCAAACTCAGCCTGGCGGATCAGCCTTTTCAGACGATTGTTTTTACGGTTGCTATACTCGACATCAACAAGCATACCGAAGCGATCTTCGAATGGAACTTCCTTCATTGCAGGATCATCCATCTGGATGCGGAATGCATCTGCCATAGCAGTCAGACGCATTTCAATAAGTTTATCGATTGTACTTTGATTTGTCATGCTTGTTTACCTCCATAGTATTTGGCTCCTCTGGTTATGCCGTGTGGTTTTACTGCCTGAGATGATTCTGATCCGGTATCAGGTTCATCCTTTGCTGCAACCAATAGATTTTTGATACTTTTATAGCTGGGTTTACCGGAATAAGAGAGCGCCTTGGCGCAGGCCTGTTCCAGTTTTTCTGGCGAATGTTTTTCTGCCAGTTTCAATAATCCCATGCAGCTTCTGTAGGATTGCTGTTCAATCTGCCGGAGGTAAGTATTGCATCGACAACCTTACTTGTGTTAATTCCAATCGAATCAGCCCACTTACGGAATCGTTCACCGTTCCATTCCAGATATTTCTGGTGTTCCGGTGGCATATGTTCTGTCACTGTAGAATACTGACCGCTTCTTCCATAGAGCCGTCTGTGAGAGGCAATACGATTGTGATTATAAAATATTTCAACCGTTGTATCTGTTATACGCACATCAACCTTATTTTTTGATATACTGATAAGGCACGGAGTAGAACATTCTGTCTACTGCGATGTGATAGTTAAACTGGACGGTGGCTTGTTTCCACTCAGCCAGTTCAAAAGGTGTAGCAGGCAACGGCGCCAGTAATGGCATTTCTTCCCCAAGAAATAAACTGAGTCTGCTACATTCCTTTTTCTGGAATTTACGGGCATTGTAGGCATCCAGTTTTTCACGGATTGAAGCATTCAATTCTGCAAGAGAGAAAAACTGCTCATTGCGAAGGGCTGCTGTTATCCATGTGGATATCTTTCCTACTGATCCCTCTACATTCGGTTTATCCTTAGGTTTCCGGACTCTGGCCGGAAGGATGGCAAGATTATAATGTTCTGCCATCTCATGATAAGTTGTGTTTAAGGCAGTGTTGTACCAGTCACTCTTTTTATGATTCACTGCGGTTGTACAGTTATCAGAAACGAACATAGGTGTGACACCGCCAAAGAAATCAAACATCTGGACATGAGCTTTGATCCAGTTGTCGGTTTTCTCATTCATATATGCTTTTACAAAAGCATACTGACTGTAAGTTAATACACCTACAAATATCCACGCATCCGTGATTTCCCCGGTGTCCGGATCAATGATGTGAGCAGGATCACCGGCCCAGTCAACTTCAATCTGTTCACCTGGTTTTCTGGGGATATGCATGGTAGCCCTGCGTTTTTCTTCATCCTTCTGGATATAGTAGCAGAACTGAGAATACATTAGAGGCTCTTCGCTGCTCATGCGGCACTCCTCGCAGTATTCTACCCAGAGAAGCTTTTTGTTTACGCCGTTCCGCAGAAGTTCTTTGCGGATGTAGTCAAAGTTTGGCATGCGTTTATTCGTTGCCGACTTATCCTTAGGAAACATCAGCTCCTCTAGTGCGCTGTCGGTCATGTCGAAATCCAGCGGCCATGAAAGATTGATTTCCGCTGCCTTTTTCAAAACCTTAGCGACTGTGTTTCTGGATACACCGCAACTCTGTGCGATGTTCCTCTCACTGAATCCTAAGCTTTTCAAGCGTAGGATTTCACGATACTTGGTCATAACTTACGACCTCCTTTATCTGTATTCACATAGGCGTTTGCGAACGCCACAAGCCGCATAAACACGGCATTTTTTACCACAAAAAAACAAATAACCCCTCACTGGATATGGTATAATAGAGTTGTCGAGAAACTATAAACCATACACCAAGAAAGGAGTTATTCTGACATCTATGATAACATATAAACAGCTTTTTTGGCAGATATTTTTTCAGATTGCCAGAAAAAATTTGAAAATGACAAACCTGCGTTTCTATCTCTATTAGAAACTCATATCGATATTGATGAGTTTATTCCGATTTCATTTCGAAATCATTTTTATGCATCAACGGGCAGAACCCGTAAATACCCTTTACAAGCTTTCCTGTGGGCTTTGATCATCCAACGTATTTTTTCCATTCCCACAGACCAACTGCTTTTAACTTTTCTTGCCTATTCAAAACCACTACGTGAATTCTGTGGCTTTTCTAAAGTCCCAGATGCTTCTAAGATCACTCGTTTTAAACAAGATTTTATGGATGACATTCAGCTCGTTTTTGATAACCTTGTTGATCTAACAGAACCGATCTGCCAATCTATTGATTCGGTCAAAGCGGATATGACGATCTTTGATTCTTCTGGCATTGAGGCTTTCGTTACTGAAAATAATCCGAAATACGCAAATCGCATTATCCGGCAGCTGAAAGCTTATGCCAAAGCGAATAACCTCGATAAAAGTTATGATCCTTACAAGGCAGCTTATGGTTCCATGCCAACACACGCATCCGCAAATCCTGAAATTAAACAGTTATACATTAATGGTCATTTTTGCTATGTCTACAAGTTTGGCATTGTTACCAATGGTCTCGGAATTATCCGACATATAGCTTTTTATAACAAAGACTTTATGACCGCTCATCCTGAGATCGTTGTGGAAAAGAAATCGAATTCTCCAGATGAAGATAAATGTGTTCATGATGCAAAATTACTCATTCCTACACTAAAAGATTTCTTTACAAAGCATCCACTTATTAATCCAAGAACCTTTCTTGGTGATGCAGCATTTGATTCGTGCCAGCTTTATGGTGAACTGCTTACAGGCAATACCTTTGGCGAAAATAAACACTTCACAAAAGCATACATTCCTCTTATTCCAGATCCGGATTAAAAAATCCGGATTGTACGATCAATGAAAACGGTATACCTTGTTGTCCTAATGATCCTTCACTTTCAATGAAACCAGAAGGTACGTCTACAAGAAAAAAATGGTTTAAAAAGATATAAGTTTAGCTGTCCTAAAATAAAGTATGTTAAGGATGCATCAACCGGAAAATATCATAGACATTGTATCTGCGATAATCCCTGTACTACTTCTGAATGCGGACGTATGGTTTATGTTTATCCCGAAAAAGATCTTCGTGCTTATCCAGGCACCATTCGTGGAACCGAAGAATGGGATAGCACTTACAAGATCAGAACTGCTGTTGAAAGAGATATCAATCACATAAAAGAGAATCTCTGTCTCGCAGGACGCCGTACTCAGAATGAAAAAACATTGCATACAGACTTAATCCTTGCTGGTATCACACAACTTATTACCGTTGTTCTTGCAGACAGGATCAAACATCATGAGTACATACGAAGTCTAAAACCACTCATAGCTTAGGTCTTACCAACTTCATATACCTTATGGTTTATTAAAGTATGCCTAAAACTGATAGTTATCCATTTCTCATTTTAGAATTCGTGCCCTGCACGAATTTTTCCCTGTTTAGATACAAAATTGCAAACGAGCATCGCGAGTTTCGCAATTACCTACTGTATTCACACCAAAGGTGTGTATTTACAGTATAAAGGAAATATATGTAATAGAGCCCAATAAGGCGGCTCTGAATTACCGGAATATATGGCGCTCATTCTCCGGAATGGTGGCTCTCAAAGTCCGGACAGGTGGCTCAGAGATCCCCGGAATAATCAAGGATTTCATGGATCAGGCAGCTGAAAAGATCGGAGGAGATTTCTTTATTCTTCCTTCATCAATTCATGAGATTTTGTTAGTGCCTGATGATGGACAAAAGGGAGCAGATGAACTGAAAGCAATGGTTATGGATGTCAATGCTACTCAGGTAAGTCCGGAGGAAAGGCTTTCTGATAATGTATACCATTATGATTCCAAGGAGCATATCTTTGAGCTTGCAGAAAAGTTCGAGGCAAGACAGCAGGAAAAAAGGGACTGTTATTGATGAAAAGGCTGAGGACAGGGAATCTGTATTAAAGAATCTCAAGGATAAGCAGAAAGAAACAGCTGTAAAGGCTCCGGCAAAGGACGCGGTAGAAAAAGCAGAAAAATCAAAGGGCGGAGAAGCACTTTAAGAATAATGTCGGATTGTGTCAGCCTGTGGCGATTGCCACGGGACTGGCATTTTTTTTGACAGGAAATATCGGAGGTAAGCGAAATGTCAGCTAATTATAATGCAACGAGAACAACAGGAGTGACAGGACAGTATTGTGGATCAGCAGTAGGAGCGAAGGAGCCGATAGCACATCCGGTCAACTGTGACCATGAGTGTCCTTATGGATATGGAAGATCATTCTGTTTTCCATGCTATAAAAACATCATAGAAGATCACAGACAGAAGAAAAATGCAGACTATCAGGGAGCCTGATATGGAATTCGGTTATTTTTATCAGAATGAGCCGGAGCAGTTTGCATTTTACAGAATACCGAGAGTGCTATTTACGGATGACAGATTTAAGAATCTGACAACGGAAGGAAAAGTACTGTATGGACTGCTTCTGGACCGGGTATCGCTTTCAAGGGAAAATGGCTGGATTGATGAGCACGGAAGAATCTATATCATTTTTACGCTTTCGTCTATCAGAAAATCAATGAACTGTGCTGAAAAACAGCAATCAAGTATCTGACAGAGCTTGAGATTTTCGGACTTATTGAAAGAATCAGACAGGGAATGTGCAAGCCATCACTGATCTATGTGAAGAATTTTACAGACCAGCAGAAATTACAGTTCATGACCTGTAATAATTCCAGCTCACCGTCAGTAGAAACTACAGTTCATGACCTGAAAAAACTACAGGCTAATTATACTAATAACAATAATACTGAATTTAATAATACTAATCCTATCTTATCAGCGGATGAGGAGAGGATGGGATATGAAGCATATCTGGATGAACAGCTTGGAATAGAGGCGCTGAAAAGTGATTATCCGTATGATACCAGCATCCTGGAAGGAATAAAGGACCTGATTCTGGATGTAGTCTGCTCAAAAAGAAAGACCATTCTGATTGCCGGGGATGAAAAGCCGGTGGATGTGGTGAAGAGCAGATTTATGAAGCTGGACATGGAGCACATCCGGTATGTGATGAACTGTATGCAGGGAAGTACTGCAAAAATAAGGAACATCAAACAGTATTTGCTGGCGGCACTTTATAATGCTCCGGCAACGATCGACAGCTATTATCGTGCAGAAGTCAGTCACGATATGGCAACAGGGAAAATATAGGAGGAGAAAAAATTGGATAACAACATGAAATATATTATGGAGCATCTGGATAATGCGGTGACAGAACTGGAGAAGGTCATGCAGGTGATGCTTCCACCGGAGTATGCCATCTATGTAGATAAGGAGCAGGAGGTGCATTATATCACCATTCAGGACGCAGTTTCAATGATTGACCGATTCGGAAATAACTGCATGTCAGAGATGATCGGAAAGTCTGATTACATTCTGGTATATGATGAGAGAAAGAGAATTGTAGCAGACGGAAACTCATATCTTCTTGGAGAATTCCTTGTATTGAGATCTGATTATGGCCTCAAAGGTCTTGATAAGGCTGATATTGATAATGTGATAACTGAAATGGCTGGCAGGATGACATCCTTTGCAATGGGACCATACAGAATTCAGGCATATCAGCTGGGATAGGAGGAAACACATGAATAACAAACCATGGGCTTATGTAACATCTGCATGGAGTGCAGACAGGAGCAGGGCCAGAAGATCTGCAAAGAGATACTGCAGAAAATTATATGAGGCAGGCTACACGCCGATCTGCCCGCTGTTATCACTTCCGGAGGTAATTGATGTCAGCAATGCAGATGAATACAAGGATTATATGGATATGTCAGAAGATATGTTGAGGCGTTCCAGAATCCTTGTGATCTGTGGTTCTGCTGTAGATGAAACGGTGCTGACAGATATTGCAATCGCCAACCGTTTCCATGTAGCATCATCCACAATGAGGGGAGTTCTCGGTGTGGATAAAAATAAAAAAGATGAGTAACTTTGTGGATGCAGCCTTAGGGCTGTTTTTTGATGGAAGGAAGTGAGAAAAGCATTGCATGAGGAAGTTAGCAAGGAAATCACGGATAAGAGTGTTCATATTGCGGTGAAAATGGCAAAGCCGGTTCTTGATGATTTTATGAAAGCACTTAGTGATGCGGTAAAGAAACCCGTCAAAGCTGCCGGACACGCAATCGGACAGAAGATTCATCCGACAGAGGGAAAGCAGTCTGTGAAGACGCTGATCCGCCAGGGGCAAGGAGTTTCTTCTATTCCTCTGGCAGATGAAGGACTGAAGGACTTTCAGAAGATTGCTAAAAAATATGGTGTTGATTTTGCAGTGGTCAAAGACAAGAATTCAGAGCCTCCAATATATACGGTGTTTTTCAAGGCAAAGGATCAGGATGCAATCACCAGGATTCTTGATGATTATTCAGCAAAAGCAGATAAAGAAATCATCTGTGGAAAAGATCAGTGTTATGGAGAAACTGAAAAAGTTCAAGGAGATTGTGGCAGCAATTCCAAAGAAGGTAGCGGAGAAGAAAAAGGAGAGGTCGCGATGAATACGAAAAAGTTGAAAAAAAGCAGCTGATCCTTAATATTCCCTATATCATTCTGGGACTGGCTGCGACAAATCTGGGAGAGGCATGGAGACTGGCTGCCGGAGTGAATGCATCACAAAAGGTTCAGAGTCTGGTTCTGGATGGTGTATTTCTGCGGCATTTTCCAATCCATTGCCAAGCCTTCATCCTATGGATCTGCTGGTGGGCGCTGCCTGTGGTGCGGCACTCAGGCTTGCAGTATATCTGAAAGGCAGGAATGCGAAGAAGTTCAGGCACAATGAGGAGTATGGTTCTGCCAGATGGGGAAAGCACTCAGATATCGAACCTTTTGAAGATCCGGTATTTGCAAATAATGTGATCCTGTCCCAGTCGGAGAGGATTACCATGAGCAGCAGGACGAAGATTCCAAAGTATGCCAGAAATAAGAATGTTTTGGTAGTTGGTGGATCTGGTTCTGGTAAGACGAGATTCTTCATAAAGCCTAATCTTTTGCAGATGCATTCATCCTATGTGGTGACAGATCCGAAGGGGGGTCTGGTCAACGAAGTGGGAAATGCCCTGTATAAGAACGGTTACCGGATGAAGGTATTCAATACCATAAATTTCAGTAAGTCAATGCACTATAATCCATTCGCCTATCTCCATTCTGAGACTCGTTCGCAGACGGTAAAAAGTCTGCGCACGAGCAACGGTTTTCCGTTGTTCGGAGAACTGGTAGTTTGATAGGTGGAATGACGGGGTAACGCCCTGAAACGCCTACCCTTGATGGGCGTGCATTAGCTGTAATGGCTGGTGTACGAAGCCCCATGACAAAGGCTGAGAGTAACCGTAACCACTGCCTAAAGTGGTCGAAAGCGGTCTGGAGGCAGACTGTGTTACCTATAAGCCGAGAGTCTATAAGATACCTATGGTTAGAATGTTCGCTTTGGCGGGCGGACTGACGAACCTGCGAATGTACAGGTCTAAAAGAAGACCACGCAGAAATGTGTGGGTGCGTTAATGCGCAGTCGGTGTGGTTTAGTAGAAATTGGCAAGCCGACAGGTCTATAGCAGGAACCTACGGGTATGTATGAACAGATAGAATTACCGGAACGAGGAAAGGCAGCAGATTCCGCAAGGAATAACCTGACGAAGAACAATAAGCAGACGAACTGCTGCTGAAAAGTAGTGGTCGGACCTATGATGTGCTTGCGTGATGTGGGCTACGGAGGAATGGCCACAAGTCGGTTGAGATAAGCAGGCATTATTCAATCCAACATAAAGGATTCGAGTAAGACCAAAAGGGTCACTTTCGCAAAAAAGGAGGTGATGCCTTATGCCAAAGAAAAGTAAAAATCTATGTGTAGACGATTTACGGCACGCCGAGTATTACGGTATGCAGCCAGTTTTTGACGAACTCTATCGCCGAAGTTTGGACGGAGACAATTTTACCGACCTTATGGATTTAATTCTAAGCCGGGATAACATTCTTCTGGCATATCGGAACATCAAAGCAAACGGAGGAAGCTACACAGCAGGAACAGACAACAAAAACATCAGTGACATCGGGTGTTTACCGCCCGAAACAGTTGCGGAGAAAGTGAGGTTTATTGTCACAGGAAGTCAGCACGGATACCGCCCAAAGCCGGTAAGACGCAAAGACATTCCGAAACCAAACGGAAAAACCAGACCGTTAGGTATTCCCTGTATCTGGGACAGGCTGGTACAGCAATGTATCAAACAGGTCATAGAGCCAATCTGCGAAGCGAAATTCAGCGACAACAGTTACGGCTTTCGCCCGAACCGTTCCGTGGAACACGCCGTGCAGAAAACTTACACCATGCTTCAACGCATGAACCTGCATTATGTGATTGAGTTTGATATAAAAGGATTTTTCGACAACGTAAATCACAGCAAGCTAATGCGGCAAATATGGGCAATGGGAATACACGACAAGCAGTTGATTTTTATTATCAAGCGGATTCTGAAAGCACCGATTAGAATGCCAGACGGCACTACACTCATTCCAGACAAAGGCACTCCGCAAGGCGGTATCATTTCACCGTTGCTTGCCAATATCGTGCTGAATGAACTGGACAAATGGGTTGAGAGCCAATGGCAGAACCACCCTCTTGTAAAGGAATACGGGTATGAGAGGAAAATCAGAAACTCGATTACTTTTTGACCGGAGCAAGGCATTCCTCAAAATGAGGAAAACAGGGTTGAAAGAAATGTATATCGTGAGATATGCAGATGATTTCAGAATTTTCTGCCGGAATAAAGAGGACGCTTTGAGAACGAAAGAGGCTGTAACGGCATGGATAACCGAGAGGCTGAGGTTGGAGGTATCGCCAGAGAAAACAAGGATAGTCAATGTTAGAAAACGCTATTCAGAGTTTCTTGGGTTTAAGATACGAGTCAGACCGAAAAGCAGGAAGTACATCGTGCAATCTCATATCTGTGACAAAAAGTTGGAACTGGAAAGGCAAAAACTGGTGGAACAGGCGAAACGAATTGCCCGACCTCCAGAGGGAAAAAGACCTTTGGACGAAATACGGCTGTACAATTCAATGGTTCTGGGAATACAGAATTATTTTCAACTTGCCACCTGCATCAGCATTGATTGCAGGAAAATCCACAGACAGGTCATGACAGTTTTAACAAATCGGCTCAATACAGAAACCGGGTGCAGACTTGTTCGAGAAGGCGGTGCAATGACCGAGAGCGAAAAAGAACGGTTTGGAAAGTCGGCAATGATACGGTATGTATCTGGAATCGACCAACCTATCTACCCTATCGCATACATCAAGAACAAGATACCGATGGCAAAGAAAGCGGCGGTTTGCAGTTACACGGTAGAGGGACGGGCATTGATACACACGAACCTAAGTATGGACTCATCTGTTCTATCAGGTTTGAGGAATCAACCGTCTATGGGGCGAAGCACAGAACTTACTGACAGCAGGATTTCACTATTCTCGGCTCAACGTGGAAAATGTGCGCTAAGTGGGGAACTCTTTGAAAATGCGGCTGACATAGTATGCTGGCTGAAAACACCGGCAGAATTGGGCGGCAAGGAACGCTATCGAAATATGATTTTGTTCCATAATAGATTTCTTCCACTCCTGCAAGAGTGTCCTAAGAATGAGCTAAAAGAGATAGCCGACACGATCAAGGCAACAAAGGAACTGATGTTAAAAGTGAACAGTCTGCGCCAGCAGGCTGGTTTGTCCGCAATAGAAAACTAACATTTCATTTGGTGATTGATTAAATGCTTGTGAAAACAACCGATGGAACGCCGGATGCGGTGAAAGTCGCACGTCCGGTGTGGAGTGGGGGAAAATCCGGCGATAACTTCAAAGGATTACCTATGAACGCAACATGA
>VOFI01001759.1_pt1 | contig 92921 bp, 110 predicted proteins | sample 5384131 | NCBI WGS metagenome assembly VOFI01 (sample SAMN12384728, study PRJNA508395) | human gut metagenome | isolation source: healthy gut H | host: Homo sapiens
CTGTCACTCCCTTGGTCAGCTTCCGCGTCCTGCCCAGTGCCGGACGGCCGCGTTTTTTTCTTCATCCCATTCACATCCTTTGTCATATGTTTTTTCTTTTTCGTCCGTACATCTTTCATTCCAGAATCTGCGACCGGCGGGAGTGGATTTACCCTCCCTGCAACCGCCGGGAGCTGGGGGAGCAAGGGTTTTCGGGAATCCGGAAACATACCCTTGCTATTACTATTACAGAATCCAACCTTTAAAACAACAGGAAATATTAATATCAATGGTTTCAGATAACCGTTTCCATTCCTGGTCCGGAAGGTGGCAATGAAAGTATATCCGCCGGAGGTGTACATATATTTTCTACAGTCATCCGTTCCGGCTGATATACGACCGGCAGTCATTCACACGGTCTGACAGTCACCGGTACTCTAAAGTTTCCTCCAGCGTTCGATGTCTTGCCGGTAGGTTTCAAGATGCCGTCTTGCCAGATTCTCCAGCAGCCCGGATACGCTCATTCCCCGGCAGCCCAGTCTCAGGACGATCATGTCCAGGGCACTACGAGTTTCCTCACTGATGAACACGGCTTTAGGTCCCTTGATTTTAGGGGGAATGAGATAAGTTTCCCGATACTTTTCCAAAGCCGGGCGCTTCGGTGCCTTCTCCGGCTTTGCCGGCTGTGGGCAGGTTCCGTCAAGTATCTCCCTGAGGGTACTTCCCAACTTCTCACACAGGACGGCCATACGGTGCGTATGTCCTTCCGCCATCGTTTTTCCCACAAGGGGCATGTCTTCTTTTCCTTCTTTCATAGAAACTTGGATTTACGTTGATACGATGGTTTCCCATATACCGGGAAACCGATTGTCGCCGGCAAATAAAACGATAAAAAACAGACGGATCGACACTTAGGGTTCTGTTGGCGTATTCTTCTGTATCATTCTCTGCTTCAGGGTGTACGGACGGTGAGAACTTCATTATTATACGCATCGGAAGCAGGGCATGAACTTTACGGATGCAGTTGCAATCACTAAAGACCGATTGCAACCATTAATGATTATAACCGGTCATTAATGGTTGGTTATAATTATTAATGGCCGGTTACAAACACTGATGCCCGCATCAGTGTTTGTCCGGCAGGCATCTTTCAGTCCGGATATGGAAGAACATCCTGATAACCGGCCTCTTTACCGGGATGGGACAAAACTGATGGACATCCGTCATGTTCATAAGCGTCTCCACGATAACATTTGGCGCATCTTTCTATTGTATAAATCAATAAAAGTACATCTTATGAAAAAGAAAGATCGCTTCGATTCCAATTGAATATCTATTCCGGACATCTGATGACATATAATGACATCTGATGAAGGGCCGGAACCATATCCGGGAACAATCATTTACTTTGCGGATGAAACAGGCACGCATATGGTGTCAAAGGTAGTCATCCTGTCTTGAAATTCAGGATGTTCCGCTGGGATTCACTAAATTGCGGCACGGAATCCGGATCCGAAGAGAGAATGAAACAGATGTCAAACCTGAAATTACAGTGATTATGGAAATAGTGAACATTGAGGCAAGGACCTTCGAGGCGATGCTCTCGGCCTTCCGGACGTTTGCGGACCGGCTGGACACCCTCTGCCGGCTGTACGGCGACATGGAGGAGAAGAAATGGCTGGACAACCAGGAGGTGTGCCTGCTGCTGAAGGTCAGCCCGAGAACCCTGCAGACCCTCCGTGACAACGGCACGCTGGCATACACACAGATCTGTCACAAGACTTATTACAAGCCCGGGGACGTGGAAAGTATCATCCGGATAGTGGAGGAGCGCCGCAAGCGGGCTGAAAGTATGGGAAGGTCGATCTGAAAGGCCATGAAAAACGAATGTCGAACAAAAAAAGATCAAGTCATGATGAATACCGATAACCGTCTGCTCACCCGTGAGAGCAGCGAGCATATAAGAGAGTTCTTCTCTACCGTCGAGCGTCTCTCCGTTTCCATGGAGCGTCTCTTTGCCGGCAGGTCACCGGCGATGGCGGGCGAGAACTTCTATACGGACCGCGAACTGGCTGAAAAGCTGAAAGTGAGCCGCCGCAGCCTGCAACAGTACCGGGACAGCGGTCTGCTTGCCTTCACCCGGCTAGGCGGCAAGATACTGTACCGTTCTTCCGACATCGAGAAGCTGCTTGACGGCTGCTACAGGGAGGCGAGAACCAGACCGGAGGAACTTTAGAAAAGTTCCGTACGGGATCGTGAATGAAGGGGCGGGCGGTTGTCATACCGGCCGTCCCTTCGTTTTCTTTCCACCGGATGAACGACTTTAATTTGCTCATAAAGTATTTATACACAGAGTGTTTCTCTTTATAAATTATGATCCGGTGACGACATTGGCATAACATGGCGGGACATGGAAACATTTTTTCCGGTATGGCAATAAGATACGGGGATTCCATTATAAAAAAAGACCCTTATTTTATTATGTCATTATGTTATTCTGAAATTGGGGCGGGCTGCCCGTGTATCGGTGGAACGGTCCGTTCCTGTAATGGCGGCACATCCCGTACCGGTATCATTATCCGCCGGCAATGCCGTTTCCCGGTCTTGCCGGAGTGACCTTATGCCGGCCGGTGACAACCGCATGTCCGTGTGTAAACATGGCGGCGCATAAAAACAGGCACACCCTCCGGGCTCCTGTCCCGTCGGATGCGCCTGTCTCCATCATGTCATATACAGCCGGACTCCTCCGGCCCATGCCTCTATCTGAGTATCGGATTCGAGAGCAGTATCTTGTAATAGGCCACCCCGCCAATCTCTACCGGCATCCTCGCCATCATGAACTGCACGCTCTTCCTCTCCACCTTCGCCTGCCGCATGAGCCTCTGCACGATAAACCCGGCCGAGAACCTTGCGCATCTTTTGTCCTTCCAGACGATGAACCCCTCGCTGTCGTCGGCCCGGCAGATATACCAGTCACCCGTCTCGTCATCGTGGGCGAAGTTCACCCGTCCACCGCCGAGGATTCCCAATTCGATTGACATCGTCTTTGACAGATAGACGGTTCCCCTGCTGTCAAGGTTGATGGTCCGCTTTCCCTTGTATGTGACTTCCTGCGGACGGGAATTTTCCCTGTTGTATACTATCAGTGCCATAATTGTCCTTCTTTTATCGGTTGAACTGTTTTCGTTTTTCAATACATGAAGCTTTCCACCGCCAGCATCTGACTTCTCCATGCGAAACCGCTGTGGGTACGTACCGCGTCCACTATCCTGCATACTTTCTGCGATATGGCCGATGCCGAGATACCCATGCATTCCGCCAGCGCCTTGAACGAGAACTGCGCTTCATAGAACCTGAGCATGAACATCCGGTATTCCTCGTAGGAGAACTTCTGCCTTACGAAACGCAGTATGTCCTTAACCAGCCTCTCGCACCCGTTCAGGTCGTCCTCGGAAAGGAATTTTGCCTCCTCGCCACATCGGAGGAAGAAATCATCTTCAGGGTGTGCATACCGGTTCTCCCTTTTAATCTTTACCAGGGCCGCCTTTTTGTAGCATCCGATGAAATACGCGTCATAGTCCGTTATGTCCTTTCCGGGAACCAGCACCTGCCTTCTTACGAAAAGGTAGGTGTCATGGAAATTGTCCTCGTCCAGCATTCCGTACCGGCGTAACGTTCCTCTCAACCTGTCATAGGATTTTGTGAACCACTCGTTGAACAGTCTTTCCTTTTCTGCGCTCTTGTCTGCCATAGCCTTATGTTTTTTTTGAGTCGTACATTTGTACGTTATACATGGCCTACACGGGTAGGCATTCTTATTTCTTGTGCTTCCTCCAGTTTGTTTTTCGGCGGTCTCCGGCAAGGCTTGCCGTGAAAAAATACGCTCACGCGAAGCGTGAGGAAGATTTTTTCACGAGCAACCAGCCCGCAGGGCCGCCTTGCGGGACCGGCCTGAAAAACAACTATTTTTGCCGCAAGAAATGAGGATGACAGATTACTTCCTTCTATCTATTGTCTGTCCGGTGAGAATTTAGATTCCATGCAGCTTTTCTGTCTTCGGTATGTTTGGAGAAATATTCAAGGATATGAAATGAGAACGGCAATACGTGATGTTGCGGAAGGAATGGATATGGGATTGGAAACAGGAAGCGTGCCCGGGCTTTCATGCAGTTTATACGGCGGTGTTGATTTTGAGGAGGATGACAGGGAAGTGACAGGATGGTCGGCTGTCGGAAAAGAAGCAATACCGGCGGACGTGGATATGGGCAAAACCACCCGTACATGCAATGCAGAGGGAGCAGGAGAGCCTTCACCACAGCCGGAGCCCCTTTTCATGCCGTATCCCGGCATGAAAAGGGGCTCCTGGACAATTCTTTTCCTTTTTCCTTGTCGCACATGCACTACGTCGGTCGCAGTTTTCGCCTTCTGAATCAATTTTCCCGTCCGTCACCCGCGCATTCGGAGCGTTTTTCCGGCAGAAAATTTCACCGTACGGAAATTTTCTGCCGGAAACCGGAGGGAAAACGCGCAGATCCGCGGGGACGGCGGAACTTTGATGAAGAAGGGGAAAAATCACTCGTCCCGTAAATGCCTTCCCTCAGATGGCATCGCATATCTCCTTCTCCATCTTTTCCAGCTTATGGGACAGGACTTCCATGTCGCTGCTGATCTTCTGGTTGGTTATCCGGGCATATATCTGGGTGGTTTTCAAATCCGTATGACCCAAAAGACGGCTTACGGTCTCGATGGGCACACCGTGCGAGAGCAGCACGGTGGTGGCGTTCGTATGCCGGGCAACATGGTAGGTCAGCCGTATCTTGAAACCGCACTGCCTGCCAAGTTCCTTCAATATGACGTTGCATCTGCTGCTGCTCGGTACCGGAAATACATGGCCGTCCTTGGACAGTCCCTTGTACTTCTCTATGATGCGCTTGGGAACGTCCAGCAGGCGGATGTTGGACTCGGTGTTCGTCTTCCGCCGGCGGGTGATGATCCAGAGGTTGCCGTCGAAGAAGGTCTGGAGCCGGTCAGTCGTCAGCGCCTTCACGTCTACGTATGCCAGTCCGGTAAACACCGAGAAGATGAAGAGGTCACGTACCAGTTCGCAGGTCCCGCTTTTCACCGGGACCTCCATCAGCGTCTGTATCTCACGCTCCGTCAGGTAGCCCCGGTCAACGCTCTCGAAGGAGTTGATGTACCCGGCGAAGGGATTGAAGGGTAGCGCACCGCTGTTGCGGGCGATGGAGATGATGTGCTTGAGCCCGATCATGTAACCCCATACGGTATTGGTGCGGCATTTCTTCTCCGTACGCAGAAAATACTCGAAGTTGTTGATGAAGGTCAGGTTGAGTTCCTTCAGGGGGATGTCGTCACGTCGGTACACTTTCGGGACGAACTCGCACAGGTGCTTGTATATGGTACGGTAGCGGTTGTATGTCCCCTGCACGCGGCTGTGTCCCACTTTCTTGATGAACTCCTCGTTGTGCTGTTCGAAGAGTTTCAGTAAAGTCTCCCGTTTCACGCCCAGCCCGAGGTAGACATCCCTCAGCCTGGCAGCAGTGACATATCCGTCGGACTGCATCAGTTCCTGGTAACGGCGGTTCACGTCCACACGTATCCGGTCAACCGCCGCATTGATTTTCTGTGCCTCGACGCTCTTGCCGGTGGCACGTGCCGTTTTCACGTCCCAAAGTTTCGGGGGTACGTCCAGCTTGCAGCTGAACTGCTTGATTTCGCCGTCCACCGTAAGACGGCACATCAGGGGGAGATAGCCGTTGGCTCTCTCGCTGCCCTTCTTCACGTAGAAGAGGATTTTGAAAGTCGATCTGCTCATACTCGTTTTCATACTTTTTTGATTGTTACAAAGTTAATATCAAGCGAGTTGTCTCCAAGTATGAAAAATTGTGCAAATTACTGAAATATAACCTGTTGTACCGTTTCTTGTTCCTATTATATCAGTAACGATATGGGAACTGAAGTCTTTCGCAACTTTTATCGAACCTCCTTTTTCAGCTTATGCAGTATTATGAGCTAAACACCTAACTGATTAGTGGACTGCATTTTTGCTGTATTATCATTAACCTTGCCTTTTTCTTTTACGTTTATTTACGATACGGTCGCGCATCAACTGCATGGAGTTGAAATTACGCGAAATATTCTGGATGATCTCGATATAATTATCGCTATGACCTCCTTCTTCGTCAGTCCATTCGTAATAATAAGGTTTTATCGATACACAATTTTTATGCTCGAATAAAGTATTGAGCAATGTGCGGTCCGAATTGCCGCACGAATGCCCCATGATATAGATCTGATAGGGACCGGTGTCAATAAACTGAAGTAATTGACGGTAATTGTCCGTTTCCAGATAACGGATAGATTTGATATTGGTTAGGTAGCTATTATCATTCAGATTCGAAATAGTCTTATAATCCTCGTCCAGTTCGTCCCCATAACCGAAAATAACAGGATTCTGCTCATTATCCAATTCTCCGTGAATATGATTTACGGGAATGTCTGAATTTGCTGGAAGATATAAGTCGGCAGTCTTCGTATAGTTGAAGTTCAATAATAGGGTTCTCTCCGGATATGCAAATTCGTCGCAAACTGCACCATTGCCGTTTTTAATTTCTTCAATGAATTTGGACTTCAGCCCTTCATTTTCCCAGTTTGTTACGAGGTTTGATGCTATTGCAGCGAAACTCTCATCCGCCTTGGTTTCTTCGCCTGTCGATTCAATCCTGTTTTTTCTCGGCCCACTTGTTCACGATATATTCCAGAAATTGCTTTTGAGCACTCACGGCGACATCACGAAAGTTAAATGGCTCATGAATAATTTGTTCAATATCCGGATTCCTTAACTCTGATTTGATATAATGCTTTTGAACAGATTTTAGATAGCCCGTCAAAGCCCCCTTTATCAATTTCAGTTCTTCATTGAGTTGAATGGGATCTCCATACTTACAAGACTTGTCCTTGAAAACTTTTTTGAGCAGTGAATAGTATTCTCCCTCGATATCTACCCATTTTTTTGATTCGACGGCTTTATTTATTGTTTCGAAGAACTTACTTTCATAAATTAAATGATCACTGACGAAATGATCATATTGTTCTGCTGGTGTTATTTCTCCCAAATTTCGTATAAACCGAAACGTATTATCTTGCAACATCCAGCGAAACTGTTCCAGGGTTTTCCTATCCTCCGGATCAGAAATATTGACAGAACATAGACCATCATATCGCTCATATTCACCCTCCAGCAATCCTAATTTCAAAGTGATATTGTATCCACGAATAAAATCCGCATAACTCGTCGGCAGTCCGTGCGCCAGATCGAAGCCGTTACCGATTAATATGATCCGATTCATCATCTGCTTGTCATTTAGAGTAGTCCATAACAAAGATAACCATTTATCCTGCTGTGAACAAGGATTGTAAATGATTTTTTCTTACGCCGACCCGTCCAGCAAGATAGCCGCTGCGGACGACACGCCAAGGTCTTCGCCTTGTCTTTGTCGCATGCAGCGGCTATTCGTCTCTTGCTGTCCGGGCGTTCCGGACAGTCAAAATATTATTTCTTATGAAACTGCTCACGAAAGAAATTATCTCGAAATTCGAGAAACACCCTTTCCACTCACAGGATGGAAAAGGAATGGATGCCGAAGTCCTCGTCAAATATTTCAACCCCTGCGGTACGGGGACATGGCTCATTACCGAAGCCGAACGTGAAGGCGACGACTGGCGCCTGTTCGGTTATTGCCATATCTACGAATGGGAGTGGGGCTACCTAATGCTCTCCGAGCTGGCATCTCTTCGTCTGCCGTTCGGACTTACCATCGAACGCGACATTTACACGGCCAGGAAATACGTCCGGGATTTTCTGCCGCAGGATGAATGACGGCAAAGGCCTCGGAATTTTACTGCCCCTTGCCGACAACAGAATCATTACACAAAAAGAACTATAAATATGGCCACATTCGAAGAAAAAGCCGAACGGTTGAAGAAAGAGTTGGAGGAAGCTACAAACGACGACCAACGTCGAAATCTGTCCCGCGAATACGAACTTACCTTGCGTCTGCTGCGCATCATCCGCGGAGAGGTCTTTACGCTCGACGACATCAATAAATGCCGCATGGAGATCATGCGACTATATCCCGGATACGATCGTCCCATAACGGCCGAATCGGGAATCCTGCTGGCTGCGGAGGCAATCCGCAAGTCCTTCGGAAAGAAATACTATCTTCCGCTTTACAAATATCCGATCCTCATTGATTTCGGGACACCGGATGGGCAGATATGCGTGATCCATCCGAGCAACTATATCAGTTATACGTCCAAAAAAGGAGGGGAAGAGTGATTTGATCTTCCCCTTATACAGGCTACATCAGCGCTGCGCTTTCATATAATGCTGTTCCAGCAGTTTATAAAGCGAGGACTGTGGATAAAGAATCTTTCCACCAAGAGTAGTATAAGGGATTTGGCGGTTGTCCCGGTAATTCTGCAAGGAGCGTTTCGAGATGCTGAAGATGCTGCAAATCTCCTCACTGGTCAGGTACAGTTCATTTCCGATGGTCGGGCGGTGCGTGTCGATCAGAATATCGACAGCCCGGATGGCTTTGACGATGTCGCGGTACAGTTCCTTGAACGCGGCGCTGTCGCGGGTGATGATCTCTTCGGGCATGCTACAGGCTTTTTATCAGATTCTTTTCCAGGAGATGCCGGATGTCGTCGTCCCGGAACAGTACTTTATTCCCCTAATGCTGTATAAGGGATAATGCCGGCGGAGCGGTAGTATTGCAAGGCCCGCTTGGTGATGCTCAAGGCCTTGCAGACCTCCTCGGCCGTAAGCCACCGGACAGTTGCCGGTTGGGCGGAGAGGGAATGGAGCGCAGACACTCGCTCCAGAAGACGTTGAAGGTGCGCCTGCAACTCTTTATAGGCGCTCGTTTCCATAAGGACGCAATCCATAATGCTGAGGGTTTAGGTGATTTCTGCGTTAAGGATGTGCAAGATAATCCAAGCCTTCAGAAAACGATTCCTATGTCCGCTCCAGACCGTTCCAGTCCGCTCAAAGGAAAAAATGATCGACGGTGACGCTGATGTCCGCCATAAATCGGCAAATGGAGTAATAAAAATCATATTTGCTTTTTTTATCAGATATTTCGTATATTTGTATAGAGTTGTTTGACAGGATGAACCTCGATGTAAGTTTATTCGAGACTTGCGTTTCTAAATCATTACCTCATAAAAAAGCAATGCCGTAACTCATTCAGTTACAGCATTGCTTTGTAAATCCCCGGAAACTCGTAACGGTCTCCGGTTTTTTTTGTTGTCGGGAGCCGTCTTCGGCTGTTACCGCCTGCCGGTCCCGTGACCGGGAGGGGCGGCTCACGGCATCCACTCCAGCACGCCGGTGACGGGGTTTGCGGCGCGCCATGCCTCAAATTCGGCGTAGGTGCGGACTCCGTCGCGCAGCACGGCCTGATAGTATTCGATACCCATGATTTTCTCGGTCTCCGGAGTTTCGTATTTGAGCCGGAGGATGGTTTCGCGCGTTTGGTCGGTCAGCACGGCGGCGATCCGGTCGGCAACCCGTTCGAAATAGCCGTCGTAGGCCGAGCCTTTCGGCATGTGGATCATGTCGATCTGCCAAAGCTGGTCGTCGGCGTCGGCATACCATGCGTGCCATTCGAGGCACTCCTCGCTCGTGTCGAGCAGGTTGCCGTATTCGATGCGGCGGATGCGGCTGTTTTCGGCCAGCCGGGCCATGGCGGCGAAGCTGTCCGCTACGCGCAGGGGCGATGAGTAGATGTGGAAGTCGATGTCGCGGTGCGTTATCAGCAGTCCCGTGCGGAGCGAGCCGACCAAATGCGGTTCGGCGCCCACGGAACGCCAGATGCTTTCGATGCCGCTGTCGCGGATGACCTCTTGGGCGCGCTGCTGGTTCGCGGCGGCGAGGGTGCTGAGTTTGTCCATTGTGCGATGCTATGAAGGGTTAAAAGGGCTTGCCGGAGCGAATTCGTTCCGGCAGGCTTGCGGTTTGTCGGGGTGTTATTTGCCTAGCAGGATGCGGGCCTGCGCGACTGCAGCGTCGGTTATCCGGCTGCCGGAGAGCATTTTGGCGATCTCGGTGATGCGTTCTTCGGCCGTCAGACGCCGGATGCCGGTGCGTCCGTCCTGCTTGTAGACGACGAAGTGGGCCGAGCCTTTCGAGGCGACCTGCGGCAGGTGGGTGATGTCCACGACCTGCATCGTCGCCGAGAGCGACTCGATGATCTCTCCCATGGCGTCGGCGATGCGGCCCGAAACGCCCGTGTCTATTTCGTCGAAGATGACCGTCGGCAGCTGCATGCACCGGGCCAGCAGGGCTTTGAGGGCCAGCATGACGCGGGAAAGCTCGCCGCCCGAAGCGATCCGCTCGACGGGCTGGGGCGTTGCGCTGCGGTTGGCCGTGAAGAGGAAAACCACATTGTCGCGGCCCGTGCGGCCCAGTTCGGCGAGCGGCGTCAGCGCCACTTCGAACACCGTGTCGGGCATGCCCAGCTGCGTCAGCGTCGCAAGGATCTGTTTCGCGAAGCCCGCGGCGGCTTTTTCGCGGGCTTTGTGCAGGCGGTCGGCCAGTGCGGCCGCTTTCTGCTCGGTTTCGTGCAGCGCTTTTTCGGTCGCGGCGATCTCCTCGTCGCCGTGGACGATGGCCGCCAGCCGGGCGGCGTAACCGTCGCGTGCGGCGATCAGTTCGGCTTCGGAGGCGACGCGGTGCTTCTGCTGGAGCGCATAGAGGGTGTCGAGACGCGCCGAGAGCTTCGCCAGCCGTTCGGGGTCGGCGTCGATCCGTTCGCAGTCGGCGGCCGCGGCGTTGTCGATATCTTTCAGCTCTTCGAGCACCGAGTGTATGCGCTCGGCGTACTCCCCGGCGGCGGGGTAGTGTTCGCGGATGCGTACGAGGTCGTTTTCCGAGTTTTTCAGCAGGGTGAGAATCCCCGTTTCGTCGGCGTCGAATGCGTTGCGGAGCGTGGTGAGGACTTCGCCGATGCGGTCGGCGTTTTCCAGTACGGCAAGTTCCGCTTCGGTCGCGGCCTGCTCGCCTTCGCGGAGGTTGGCGGCGGTCAGCTCTTCGCTCTGGAAACGCAGCCACTCCTCGTCGCGGCGGCCGTCGGCGGCCGCTTCGCGCAGGGCTGCGAGCTGGCGCCGCAGTTCGGAAAGCCGGGCGTACTGCGCCGTGTACTGCGCGAGCAGCCCGCCGTTTCCGGCTACGGTGTCGAGCGCCGAGGTGCGGAACTCCTCCGAGGAGAGAATCAGGTTCTGGTGCTGGGAGTGTATGTCGATCAGGCGGGTGCCGAATTCGCGCAGCTGCGCGAGCTGGACCGGAATGTCGTTGATGAAGGCGCGGCTCTTGCCGGCCGGGGTTATCATGCGCGTAACGTGCGTTTCGGGAGCATAGTCGAGGTCGTTCTCGTCGAAGAACGACTCCATACCGCGGCCCGAAAGGTCGAAAGTACCCTCGACCACGCAGTTGCGCGCCGCGTCTTTCATGGCCGAGCCGTCGTTCTTGGCTCCGAGCAGCAGGCCCAAAGCACCGAGCAGGATGGATTTGCCGGCTCCCGTCTCACCCGTGATGATGTTCAGGTGCGGGTCCAGCTCCATTTCGAGCTTTTCGATAAGCGCGTAATTCTCAACCGACAGACGACGTAACATGGCGGCCTATTTTAACAGTGATTCGATTTTATCGGCGATGCGTTCCGCGACTTCGGACTTCGGCATCAGGGGCAGTTCCTCCCGGCCGCTGCGGTCGATGAAGGTGACTTTGTTGGTGTCGCCGCGGAATCCGGCCCCGGCGTCGCGCAGCGAGTTGAGGACGATGAAGTCGAAGTTCTTCTTGGCGAGCTTGGCTTCGGCGTTGGCCTGTTCGTCGTGGGTTTCGAGCGCGAAGCCCACCAGCAGGCGGCTGCCTTTGCGTGCGCCCAGTTCGGCGGCGATGTCGCGCGTACGGCGCAGGGTGATGCACATTTCGCCGCCGCATTTTTTGATTTTCGTTTCAGAAACGGTGTCGGGCGTGTAGTCCGCGACGGCCGCGCACATGACGGCTCCGTCGGCTCGGTCGAAAGCCGCGGTGGCGGCGTCGTACATTTCGGCGGCAGAAAGTACGTCCGTGCGCTGCACTCCGGCGGGCGTCGGCAGGGCCGTACGGCCGCTGACGAGCGTCACGTCGCCGCCGCGGGCGGCCAGTGCGCCCGCAATGGCGTAGCCCATCTTGCCCGTCGAGTGGTTCGATATGAACCGCACGGGGTCGATGGCTTCGATCGTGGCGCCTGCCGTTACGACGAAGCGTCTACCTTGCAGGCTCTTTTTTTTTTCGGGATTTTCTCCGCCGAACAGTTGGCCGACGAAGGCGGCGATGTCGGCAGGTTCGGCCATGCGGCCCTTGCCCGTCAGTCCGCTGGCCAGCTCGCCTTCGGCGGGCTGGACGATCCGCACGCCCCGTTCGGCCAGACGGCGCAGGTTCTCCTGCGTCGCGGGATGGGCGTACATGTCGAGGTCCATGGCCGGCGACACGACGACCGGGCAGCGGGCCGAGAGATAGGTCGTCAGCAGCAGGTTGTCGGCGATGCCGCAGGCCATTTTGGCCAGCGTATTGGCCGTGGCGGGGGCTATCAGGTAACAGTCGGCCCACTCGCCGAGCGAGACGTGCGAATTCCACGCTCCGTTTTCCGGGTCGAAGAATTCCACGAGAATCGGGTTTTTCGAGAGGGTGGCCATCGTCAGGGGCGTGATGAACTGCTTGGCCAGCGGCGTCATGACGACGCGCACTTCGGCGCCCGCGCACTTCAATAAACGACAGAGCACAGCCGCCTTGTAGGCCGCTATGCTTCCCGTAATGCCCAGCAGTATACGCCGTCCCGCGAGTCCTTCGACCGTGCGGCCGGCGCCGGGGCTTTGTATGTCGTGTCCCTGCGAGTCCATGCCGGCGGGCTGTTACGCCTCCTTGACCTCTTTGTTCTCCTTGAAGAAAAGCTCGTCGTCGAGGAACTCCTCGGTGGCGATGATCGCGGGCTTGGGAAGACGCTCGTAATAGCGCGAAATCTCGATCTGCTCGCGGTTCTCGAAGGTCTCCTCCATGGTGTCCGTGGGCGATGAGAAGTCGGCGAGCTTGCGGTTCAGCTCGGTCTTCAGCTCGGTTGCGATCTGGTTGGCGCGGCGGGCGATGATATTTATCGACTCGTAGACATTGCCGGTCTCCCGGTCCAGATCGACCAGTTTACGCGTAATGGTGTTGTTGGGAATGTTCTTCTTGATTTCCATTGCTATATGTTGTTGTCTTCTTGCTTGTTGCGGTCCAGATAATCGCGGGCGTGCTGGGCCATGCGGTCCACCTCCTTGATATGTTTCGATTCGGGGAACTCCTCCTTGAACGAGAGGTAGGAGTCGAGCATCGAGAGATAGCGGTCGGTCTGCTTGTTGGCGATCGAGTTGTTGGCGAAGCGGTAGCTGGCGTCCACGATCATGTACATGATCTCCTCGCGGTGATTGCTGTCCGGGTATTGCTTGAGCGCATTCTTCAGCGATACGATGGCCGACTTGTAGCGGCCTATCTTATAGTAGGTGTATGCGTTCAGGTAGGACTTGTCGTGTAGGCGCTGCGTCAGTTCGCCGTTGATCTGCTTGAAATCCTCGACGCTCGCTGTGCGGATAGCGCGACATGAATTCGTTGATGGCGATCAGCGCCTGTCCGGTCATCGTCTGGTCGCGCGAAGGGCCGGGCGAAAGATAGTAGAAGCAGAGTGCGTACATGCCTTCGGCGTCCTCGATGAAGGCGCTGCGGCCGAACTTGCGGCGGAAATCGTCGAGGACAGGGCCGAGGCGGTGTCATAGTCGCGGTTCTTGAACTTGCAGCGGGCGTTGAAGAACGAGACGCTGTCTTCGCGCGGCGTGCCGATGTAGTAGTGCTGGACGCCCTCGAAGAGCGTCGAGGCACGCGACCACTTCTCTTTCTGGTAGTACTCCAGCGCCTTGCTGTAAATCAGTTCGGGTTGTCCGCTTTTGAGCAGGGAGTTGATGCCTGCGCATCCGCTAAATGCAGTGACCAGAATCACCCCGCACACGGCGTATAAAAAAGTCTGCTTCATTGATAAATCTTTTACGGCGCTTTATCGCGCAAAGTTACGCATAAATTAACGATTTGCAAAATTATTTATTGTGCAAAAAAAGAGTGCGTCTCCGCACCCTTGTTTTTTGTTCAGAAGAAGAACCCGACCGAACCTCCGTAAACGAGGTTGCGCGGGATCCTGACCCGCTGCGACACGCCGTCGGAGACGAAGGTGTTCCAGACGTGTGAACGGGCGTAACCAGACAGGCGGAAGTCGAAAAAGAATTTGCGGATGTTGAATCCCACGCCGCCCATGATGCCGACGTCGTCGTTGAAATTCACCTTCAGCAGTTTCGGGGCGCTGTCCCGCTCGGAGTCGGCCACGCGGAACTGGGCGCCGCCGAAGAGCCGCAGGGGCCCGAACTGGAGACCCAGCTGCAGCGGGATTTCGAACCGCTCCGAACGCAGCGAGACGCTGCGGGTGCGGGAGCCTTCGGCGCGGATCGAGTAATTGACGAATGCGAAATTAAGCTCCGACTGCAGGTGCAGGCGGCGGGTGAGGTTGAACCGCAGGACGAAGCCCGCCTGATAGTCCGCCTTGGCGGGACCGGGCCGGAATCGGTTTTCTCCGATTTCCACACGGGAAAAGGTGTAGCTGGTGGTGGTGACGCCGCCGCGGACGCCGACCTGAAAGCGGCGCTGGGCCGAAGCCGCGCCGGTGAGCAGCAGCGCGCAGAGCAGGAGCGGGAAGAGATGTTTCATGCCGATATTAGGTGGTTTTAAGGTTGCTGCGGAGGTTACATCAGGGGTGACACGAGCCGCAGCACATCGCCCAGCGTGCGCCGCCATGCCGCCGGCCGCCATTCGCCCCGCACGATCCGCCGGCACGAGGCCAGATCGCCGTCGTAGGTGGCGGACAGCTCCCGGACGACCTGCCGGTCGCGGATGAAAGCCGTGACTTCGAGGTTGTCCAGCAGGCTGCGGTAATCCATGTTCGCCGTGCCGACCGAGGCGGTATCCTCGTCGACGATCAGCAGCTTGGCGTGCAGGAAGCCGTTGTCGTAGCGGTAGAGTTCGACCCCGGCGTCGAGCAGGTCGCCGATGTAGGAGTCGGAAATCAGGTCGGTGAACGGCGAGTCGCTGCACGAGGGGATCATCACCTGTACCCGCACCCCGCTGCGCGCTGCCAGCCGGAGCGCGTCGAGCAACATGGCAGGGGGCAGGAAGTAGGGCGAGGAGATGCGTACCCTGCGGTGCGCCCGGACGATGGCCGAGGCAAAGGCGTCGGCGATGGTCAGCCGCGAGGGCCCCTCCTCGGCCCAGGCCAGCTGGATCGGCAGCCGCCGCCGGATGCCGTGCGGGGCGATGTAGCGGCGGCTGTCGAGATCTCTCGCCGCGTACGCGCGCCCAGTCGGCGATGAAGAGCTTCTGCAGGTCGGCCACGGCGTCGCCCTCCACGCGAAGGTGCTCGTCGCGCCACTTACCCATGTAATCTCCGTCGAGGTAGTATTTCGCGATGTTTATGCCACCCAAGTAGGCGACCTTGCCGTCCGTGACGACTATCTTGCGGTGGTTGCGGCGCGTGACGCGCGTGGTGAACCACGGGAAGCGCACCGGTTCGAAAGCCGCAGTCTCGACCCCCGCGTCGTGCATGCGGCGCAGTGTCTTGCGGCTCAGCCGCCACGAGCCGACGGCATCGTAGATCACCCGCACCTCGAGCCCCGCGCGGGCTTTGCGGATCAGGATTTCGGCGATGGTATGTCCGATGCGGTCGTCGCGGATGATGTAGTACTCCATGTGGATCGACCGCACGGCCCGCTGGAACGAGGCGATCAGCGCCGTGAAGGCGTTGTTGCCGTTGTGGAGCAGCCCGACGCTGTTGTGGCGGGTGATGCGTGTGCCGCATCCGTGCGATGATCTGTCCGAGACGGTCGCCGCGGTATGCGGCGGCAATCCGCCGCCGGGAGGTTGCGGCCGGTAGCCAGCCAGTATGTAGAGCAGCGTGCCGGCTACGGGGAGCAGCAGGATCAGCGCCAGCCACGCCGCAGCCGACGCGGGCAGACGTTTCTGTCGGGTGACGAGCGGAACGGCTCCGAGCGTCCATGCGATGTGAATTGCAAGCAGCAGATACATAACCCGTGCGTGAGGGCATACTCCGTGCCATGCAGGTTGAAAAAAGATTTGGAAATTCGGAATATACTTCCTATCTTTGCTGTATACAATGGAAACAGGGTTCTGGCCTTCACCGGTCAGGATTCTTATTTTTTTACGTTGTTTAATTACAAACTCCTCCTCTGCGGAGGGGGATTCAGGAAGGTTTTAGATGCGGGGCGGGCGTTTTCGGATGCCTAAAGAGAGTTCGACGGGTTCCGGCATTTGAAATCTTTCGCGGTGTTATGAAACTGAATACGTCGGACTCGTATAAAATTATGGCAAAAGAGATTATCTATCTGACAGCGGAAGGGTACAAAGAAACTCAGGGACGAGCTCGACCACATGCGTTCCGTCGAGCGTCCTGCAATTTCGGCGGCGATTGCCGAAGCGCGCGACAAGGGCGACCTTTCGGAGAACGCAGAGTACGACGCTGCCCGCGAGGCGCAGGGTATGCTGGAGATGCGTATAGCCAAGCTGGAGGATTCGCTTGCCAATGCCCGGGTGATCGACGAGTCGAAGATCGACAAGAGCAAGGTGCAGATACTGAGCAAGGTGTCGCTGCTGAACCACAACACCAAGAAAGAGGTGGCCTACACGATCGTCGCCGAGCACGAGCCAACCTGCGCGAGGCAAGCTGGCCATCGGCACGCCGATCGCCAAAGCGCTGCTGGGGCACAAGAAAGGCGACTGCGTCGACGTGGTGGTGCCTGCCGGGACGATCCACTTCGAGATCCTCGACATCAGCATCTGAGGCGCCCGATCCCGCAGGGCAGCGGGCCGCATCGTCCGCTCCCGGCCGGGTGCAGGACACGACATACATCCCCGTTTGTAGGGTATTTTTGCAGGACCGTTTTGTGCGGTCCTTTTTTTGTGCTACTTTTGGCTGCAGAAAGATGATACGCAAAGCACCCAAACGAATATACGCCGCTCTGCTGCTGCTGATTCTGGTCGCAGCGTACGCAGGACACAAGGTCCACATCTACAACGAAGACCATGCGCATTTCTCCGCGCTCTGCGGCGATCTGGTGCCCGACAACGGTGCCCATACGATCATGGTGGAACGCTGTATCATCGACGATTTCTATTTCTTCCCCTATCTCGACGCAGTACAGCCCGCGCACTCGTTCTATTGCGGGATGCTGGGCGTTCTGATGCCCGAAGCCACGCAGTGCAGACGCTGCATGCCGGTTCCGGGCGTTTCGCTGCGCGCGCCTCCCGCGGCGTAACCCGCAATCCCCTTCCCATCCTGTTTTTTGCCGGGCCGTGCGGTCCGGCGGGTTACGTATGTCATTCAAACAATCCGATAAGCAATGAAAAAATATCTGTTGCCGGCACTCTTCATGTGTCTGTATGCCGGTGCGTCGGCCGCGGAGACGCCGAAGAGGAGCACCGACGCCAATCTCTTCGGCCATGTGGTCGACCGTGACACGCATGAACATATTCCCTATGCGACCATCGCCGTGACGGGCACGGCATTCGGCACCACGACCGACGCTTCGGGGCACTATTTCCTGAAAAACCTGCCCGAAGGCGCGCTGACGCTCGAAGTCCGTGCGCTGGGGTACGCCGTGCTGGAGAAAAAGGTGACGCTCGAACGGGGACAGACCCTCGAACTGAATTTCGAGGTGATGCAGAGCGGCATTTCGATGGACGAAGTGGTCGTCTCGGCCAGCCGCTCCGCCCGGCTGCGCCGCGAAGCGCCTGCGCTGGTGAGCGTGCTGGACGCCGCGCTGTTCGAGAAGACGAACGCTTCGTGTCTGGCACAGGGGCTGTCGTTCCAGCCCGGCGTGCGTGTCGAGGACGACTGCCAGAACTGCGGCTTCACGCAGGTGCGCATCAACGGCCTCGACGGCCATTATTCGCAGATTCTGGTCGATTCGCACCCGGTCTTCTCGGCCCTGACGGGCGTATACGGCCTGGAACAGATCCCGGCCAACATGATCGAGCGGGTCGAGGTGCTGCGCGGCGGCGGCTCGGCGCTGTACGGGTCGTCGGCCATCGGCGGCACGATCAACGTCATTACCAAGGAGCCTTCGCGCAATTCGGCGCAGATTGTCGCATACGCTGACTTCGATCGGCGGCAGCAACTCCTATGACAACAATACGATGCTCAATGCTTCGCTCGTCACCGAGAGCGGCCGTGCGGGGCTTTGCGTCTTCGCTCAGAGCCGCCACCGTTCGGGGTACGACCACGACGGCGACGGCTTCACCGAAGTGCCCCTGATCAACAGCCAGTCGGTGGGCATGCGTACGTTCTTCCGTACGGGCGCCTATTCGCGCATCACGGCGCAGTACCACCACATCAACGAATACCGCCGCGGGGGCGACATGCTCGACCGGCCGCCCCACGAGGCGCTGATCGCCGAGCAGATCGACCACTCGATCGACGGCGGCAGCCTTTCGTTCGACATCTCGTCGCCCGACCGCCGCAACCGCTTCAATGCCTATGCCTCGTTTCAGAATACGGCGCGCAAGAGCTACTACGGCAGCAACAGGATCCCGATGCATACGGTACGACGCACGACCTTACGGTCGCGGCGGGCGTACAGTACGTCCATGCGTTCCGGAAACTGCTTTTCATGCCCGCCGAACTGACGCTCGGCAGCGAATACAGCTACGACGACCTGGGCGACCGTTCGATCGGCTATGATATCCACACCGACCAGACGGTGCATATCGTGGGTGCCTATCTGCAGAACGAGTGGAAAACGAAGAGATGGTCGCTGCTGATCGGCGGACGTTTCGACAAGCATAATCTGGTGGACCACGTGATTTTCAGTCCCCGCGCAAATATTCGTTTCAACCCGTCGGAAGCGGTGAACCTGCGCGTGAGCTACGCCGGGGGCTATCGGGCCCCGCAGGCCTTCGATGAGGATATGCATATCGCCGTGGTGGGCGGCAAGCGGGTCCGCATCCGGCTCGCGGACGACCTGAGGGAGGAGCGCTCGCACAGCGTGAGCCTCTCGGCCGACCTTTACCATACGTTCGGGAGAGTGCAGACCAACCTGCTGGTCGAGGGGTTCTATACGATCCTCGACGATGTGTTCGCGCTGCGCGATCTGGAAGATACGGACGACGGAGGCAAGATCAAGGAGCGTTACAACGGTTCGGGCGCCGCCGTGCGCGGCTTCAACGTCGAGGCGGGCGATCTTCACCCGCTGGTTCGAACTGCAGGCGGGCGTAACCCTCCAGCAGAGCCGCTATAAGGAGCCTGAACAGTGGAGCGAGGACGCCGACGTGCCGCCCGTGCGCCGCATGTTCCGCACCCCCGACGCCTACGGCTACTTCACGGCGTCGTTCAAGCCGGTCCGGAACTTCACGGCCGACCTGTCGGGAACCTGCACCGGGTCGATGCTGGTGCAGCACATGGCCGGGTCGGGCGTCGCGCAGGACGTGGCCGTCTCGACCCCGTCGTTCTTCGACATGAATATTCGCCTGTCGTACGACGTGCGGATTTACAAGGAGATAACCATGCAGCTTTACGGTGGCGTGCAGAACCTGTTCAACGCCTACCAGAAGGATTTCGACAAGGGCGTAGACCGCGATTCGGGCTACATCTACGGCCCGTCGCTGCCCCGCAGCTGGTTCGTCGGTGCGAAGTTCAGTTTCTGAGTCCGCGCTGCGACCGGCATAAAAGGCTGCCCTTTCGGGGGCAGCCTTTTGCGTGTGGCGGCGGTCTCTGCGGGCCGTTTCGGATGCGTGTGGCGGCGGTTTTTGCGGACTGTTTCGGATACGTGTCGCGGCCCGGAATCCTGTGCCGGGTTTTGCGGGGGATCGGTTGTGACGCCTGCGCAAAGTCGCCGGAATGTCCGGCCGGGTGCGGAGAATTTCATCCGGGAAACAAAAAGCCGCCCCGGATTCCGGGGCGGCCTTGCCGTATATCTTGGCGCGGAACTAGATCGCCTTGATCTCGTGGAGCACGTTGTTGGTCTTGCGGACCGCGTCGGCCGAAGCTGCGAACTTCTCGGCCTCTTCCTTCGAAAGGTCGATCTTCACGATCTTCTCGATGCCCTTGCGGCCGATGATCGCGGGAACGCCGATGCAGATGTCCGACTGGCCGTATTCGCCTTCGAGCAGGCATGAGCAGGGAATCATCTTTTTCTGGTCGTTGAGGATCGCCTCCACCATCATTGCCGAAGCGGCTCCCGGAGCGTACCATGCCGACGTGCCGATGAGCTTGGTCAGCGTGGCGCCGCCCACCATCGTGTTGGCTACGGCCTCTTCGAGCTTCTTCTTCGATGCGAACTGCGATACGGGAACGCCGTTTACGGTAGCCTTCGAGACGAGCGGAATCATCGTCGTGTCGCCGTGGCCGCCGATGACCATGCCGTCGACGTTGTTGATGTTGGCGCCCGTAGCCTTGGCCAGGTAGCACTTGAAGCGCGACGAGTCGAGTGCGCCGCCCATGCCGATGATGCGGTTCTTCGGAAGTCCCGAAGCCTTGAGCGCCAGATAGGTCAGCGTGTCCATCGGGTTGGCGACCACGATGATGATGGCGCGCGGCGAGTACTTGACACGTTCTCGATTACGCCCTTCATGATGTTGGCGTTGGTGCCTATCAGCTCTCGCGCGTCATGCCCGGCTTGCGGGGAATACCCGAAGTGATGACTACCACGTCCGAATTGGCGGTCTGCTTGTAATCGTTGGTGACGCCTACGAGCTTGGTGTCGAAGTCCATCAGCGTCGAGCACTGGTACATGTCCAGCATCTTGCCTTCAGAAAGACCCTCCTTGATGTCGATCAGGACTACTTCGCTTGCGACCTCGCGGCAAGCCATTACATTCGCGCAGGTTGCGCCAACGGCACCTGCACCTACTACTGTAACTTTAGACATAGCTTTTTATTTTTTGTGTTTAGCCTATCAGCTTTTCGTAATCCGCGGCGCTCAGCAGTGCGTCGTATTCCGCGGGTCGGACATCCTGACCTTGACGATCCAGCCTTCGCCGTAAGCGTCCTTGTTGACGATTGCGGGGTCGGCGTCTACCGCGTCGTTGAATTCGACGATCTCACCGCCGACGGGCAGGAAAGCGTCGCTGACGGTCTTTACGGCTTCGATCGAGCCGAACACCTCGCCTGCGGCGAGGCGTCTCGCCTACGGTCGGCACGTCTACGAAGACGATGTCGCCGAGCTGGCTCTGTGCGAAGTCGGTAATGCCGATTACGGCCGTGTCGCCCTCGATACGGCACCACTCGTGGTCGTTCGAGTATTTCAGATTTTATCGACATGCTGCACTGGATATTCGGGCCGGCCGAGAAGGTGGTGCTGCACCATTCGTCGCCGGAGTGTTCGGCCGGCTTTTTGCAGTTGAAGGGTGCCCGCGTCAGGTATTTTCTGAGCGTCAACGCCGCCCATCGCCCTTCGCCGAACGATAATCCCATGTCTCCGTACAGACATCTCGTTATCAACGGCGAGGAGTTCGACTTTACGAACGGGTTTACGGACCTCCACACGTTGAGCTACGAGCGGATACTTGCCGGCCGGGGTTTTGCGGTCGAAGATACGGCGTGTGCCGTCCATACGCTCGATATGCTGCGAAAGAGTGCGGCGGTCGGCCTGACGGGCGACTATCATCCGCTGCTGCGGAATTTGCAGGGGTGATGCGAAAAAAGAACGGGAGCGATGAAAATGGTGGATCTACATAGGCAGTATCTCGGCATCCGCGATGAGGTGGACCGCGCCATCGGCGATGTCATGGCTGAGACCGCCTTCATCAAGGGTCCTGCGGTCGGGCTGTTCGAAGAGGAGCTGGCCCGGCGGCTCGAAGTGCGGCACTGCATCGCCTGCGGCAACGGTACGGACGCGCTTCTGCTCTCACTGCTGGCCGTGGGGCTGCAGCGGGGCGACGAAGTCATCGTCCCGGCCTTTGCATTCGCGGCCGTGGCCGAAACGGTGCTGCTGCTGGGCGGCGTTCCGGTCTTCGCCGACGTCGATCCCCGCACTTTCAACATCGACCCGGCGAGCGTCGCCCGGCTGGTGTCGGAGCGTACCCGTGTCGTCATCCCCGTCCATCTGTTCGGGCAGCCGTGCGATATGGCTGCGCTCACGGCCGTTGCGAAGGAGCACGGCCTGAGGGTGATCGAGGACAACGCCCAGTCGCTGGGAGCCGTATGCCGCATGTCCGACGGCGCGAGCCGCTATGCGGGTACGATCGGGGAGATCGGGTGCACGTCGTTCTTTCCCTCCAAGGTGCTGGGCTGTTACGGCGACGGCGGCGCGGCGTTCACCGACGACGACGGGCTGGCGGCCCGCATCCGGGCGCTGGGCAGTCACGGTTGGTTCCCCAAATACGACAGCCGGCTGGTCGGAATGAATTCGCGGCTCGACACGCTGCAGGCCGCCGTACTGCGGGTCAAGCTGCCGCACCTCGACACATGGATCGCCGCCCGCCGGAGCGTGGCAGCGCGCTACACGGAGCGTTTGGGCGGTCTGACGCCGGTCGTGACCCCGGTCGAGACGCCCTACGCCACCCACGTCTACCACCAGTACACCGTCAAGGTGCCTCCGGCCTGCCGCGACGGACTTCGGGCCGCACTCGCCAAGGAGGGCATACCCTCCATGGTCTATTATCCCGGAACCCTGTACGAACAGCCCGCATACCGCGACGCCTGCATCTGCGATCCCGCGATGCGCCATGCCGCAGCGCTGCCGGCGGCGGTGCTGTCGCTTCCGATGGACAGCGAACTGACCGACGCCGAGGTGGAGCGTGTGGCGGATGCCGTATGCCGCTATTTTGCCGATAACGAAAGCAGATACCATGAGTGAAACGTTCATCCACCCCTCTTCGTTCGTGGACGACGGGGCGGTCATAGGGCCGGGTTGCAGGATCTGGCATTTCTCGCATATAATGGCCGGGGACGTGCTGGGACCGGCGTGCAATATCGGACAGAATGTCATGGTCGCCGCGGACGTGATACTGTGGGCCGTCAGGTAAAGGTGCAGAACAACGTGTCGATCTATTAGGGCGTGATTTGCGAGGATTATGTTTTTCTGGGCCCTTCGTGCGTATTCACCAACGTCAAGAATCCCCGAAGCGAGATCTCGCGCAGGGATCAGTATAAAACCACCCGCGTGCGCCGGGGCGCCACCGTCGGGGCCAATGCCACCGTCGTATGCGGGGTCGAGATCGGCCGGTACGCCTTCGTGGGCGCGGGGCGGTCGTTACGCATTCGGTCCCCGATCATGCCCTCGTTGAGGGGGTGCCCGCACGCATGGTCGGATGGATGAGCCGCTTGGGGCACAGGCTGGAATTCGACGAAGCCGGCAGGGCCGTGTGCCCGGAGTCGGGACGCAGTTATCGCAAGGTCAATGAATGTGCCTATGAAGAAGATGATATATGATCGGCTGACCGGTCGGGAAACGTCGCTGGCCGTGATCGGGCTGGGATATGTAGGCGTGCCCGTAGCGCTGAGGTTTGCCCGGTGTTTCGATGTGGTGGGGTACGATATGGATGCCCGCCGTATCGAAAAACTGCGTGAAAAGTACGGCGCCGGCTGCGGGAGCATCCGTTTCACCTCTTTGGAAGAGGAGTTGTCGCGGGCCGCATTTTATATCGTCACGGTGCTCACCCCGGTCAATGAGCGCAAGAATCCCGATCTGACCTGTCTTGTCGAGGCCACGCGCACCGTAGCGCGCTATCTGAAGCGGGGCGATTATGTCGTGTATGAATCCACGGTCTACCCCGGATGCACCGAGGAGGTGTGCGTGCCGCTGCTCGAAAAAGGCTCTGGGCTGAAACTCGGTGCGGATTTCAAGGTGGGCTACTCGCCCGAACGCATCAATCCCAACGATTCGGAGCATACCTTCTCGAACACCGCCAAAATCGTGTCGGCGAACGACGGGCAGGCGCTGGACGAGGTCGCGCGCGTATACGCCGAAGTCGTGTCGGCCGATCTCTGCCGGGCGTCGGGCATCCGGGTGGCCGAGGCGGCCAAAATGGCGGAGAACGTGCAGCGCAGTGTCAACATCGCCCTGATGAACGAATTGCAGCGGCTGTTCTCGCGCATGGGAATAGATATGGGCGAGGTCATCGATATGGCTTCGTCCAAATGGAATTTCGTAAAGTACAGACCGGGACTGGTCGGCGGCCATTGCATTCCGGTCGATCCGCTCTATCTTGTATCGGCCGCTTCAAAGCTGGGGGTCGAGATGCCCGTCACGAGTTCGGGCTGCGCCGTGAACGACGGCATGGCGGCGTACGTGGTGCGGTCGCTGCTTGCGGCCATGGAGAACGACAGACGCGGCGCAAGGGCTTTGCTGATGGGGATTACCTATAAGGAAAACATCGACGACATACGCAACTCCCGGATCGCCGAGATGGTCGGACTGCTGGAGCGTGAGGGGATGAGTGTGGATGTGACCGATCCCCATGCCGATCCCGATAAGGTTTATGCCATGTACGGAATTCGGCCGGTGCCGGCCCTCCGGCCGCCTTACGACCTGATTGTCGTGGCCGTGGCGCACGACGACTATCGCGGACTCGACGACGCTTATTTCCGCTCCATCTCCCGCGGGGCGGCCTTGTTGGGCGACATTCGCGGACTCTATAAGGGCCGGATCAAATCGCTCGGATACTGGAGCCTGTAAAACGGGCCGCCGGGCCATCCGGTACGAGGCATGAAACAGCACTCCACCCCTCAGATCGGAAATGCAGGCAGGAGCCGCACGCTGCAGGCCTTGTGGCTGGCGCTGGCCAATCTGTTGTCGCTGAGCGTGACGCTGGTCATGCAGGCGGTGCTCTGCCGTTACATGACCACGTCGGAGTACGGTACTTACAGTCAGGTGCTGTACGTCTATAACACCCTGCTGGCCGTCTTTTCGCTGGGACTTCCCAAAGCGTACTCCTATTACCTCGCCCGCGTGTCGCCGGAGGAGGGGAGGGATGTCGTACGCAAACTGAACGGGCTGTTTCTGCTTCTTGCGTCCGTTTTTTTCGTGCATTTTGCTTTGGCAGGCCGCCGCCATAGCCGGAGTGCTCGGCAATCCGCTGCTGGCCGAGCCGTTGAGGCTGTTTGCCGCGGCGCCCATGCTGCTGATGCCGGTCTTGGGGGGGGGGAGAATATTCTGGTCGTCTACGGCAAGGCGCACCTCGTGGCCGGCTATGTGCTGATAAGCCGTGCCTTCATGATTGCATGCGTCGTGCTTCCGGTCGTGGTTTTCGATGCGGGGGTGTCGGGAGCGATCGCCGGTTTCGTCCTCGCGTCGCTGGTCACATGCGTTGCCGGGCAGAAGTTGTCGTCCGTGCCGTTCCGCAATGTATCTCCGGTGAAGAGCCGGCTGACGGTCCGGGAGCTGCTCCGGTTTTCGATGCCGGTGTTTGCTTCGAGTATGTACGGATTCGTGATCGGTTCGGCGAGCCAGTTCTTCGTAAGCCGCTATTTGGGCGTCGAGGATTTCGCCCTGTTCGCCAACGGATACCGCGAACTTCCGCTGGCCGGAATGATTATCGGTGCCGCGGCCGGTGTGCTGCTGCCGGAATTTTCGAGGATGTCGGTGGAAGGGGCTGACGGCGGGCAGTTTGTCCGGTTGTGGCAGGCGGCTGTCCTCAAGTCCTCGGCGATCATTTATCCGTTGTCCGTATTCTGCTGCGTTTTCGCTCCTGAGATCATCTGCCTGCTGTATGGGGAGGGGTATCGGGAAGCGGCCGGCCTGTTCCGGATCGTCACCCTCGTCAATCTGGCGCGTATCATGCCCTACGCCCCCGTCCTGTTTGCACTGGGGCGGGGAAAAGCCTTTGCCCGTGCGCACCTTGTCACCGCTCTGCTCATCGTCGGTCTCGAACTCTGGTGCGTCATGGTGTTTCCGTCCCTTTGGGCTATTGCGGCCATTGCCACGGGCTGTACGTTTTTCTGTCTGTTCCTGCTGATGACGACCACCGCCCGCGTGCTGGGCACTTCGCTTGCGGGGCTGATGCCGTGGAGGATGCTGACGATCGTGCTGCTCGTATCGGCCGCGGCCTGCACGGCGGCCAGGCTGGCTGTCTTGCTGACCGGGATGACGCATCATCTTGTCGTCGTTTCGGTGGGCTTTGCCGTCTATCTGTCGTTGTACCTGCCGTTTGCGCAGCGGGCCGGAATCCGCTATATGGAGTTGCTCGGACCGGTGCTCGCGAAATTGCGGCCGAACCGGACGTAAGGGCTTCGCGGCTTCCCGTTTTCGGCCGCCGTCTCGCGTTTTCGACTGCCGGAGCGGAGCGCCGGATTTCGGTTAGGGGCGGAGATTCCGATGCCGGGCCGGCCCGGCATCGGCGTCAGTGCTGTTTCAGGGCTTCCTGCCCTGCCAGATATTCGAGCAGCCGGCCGACCTGATTCTTCCGGCTGTACTGCCGTATCTTGTCCCAGTCGCGGGGCAGCACCTCCTTGTTCTTCCAGATGGAATAGCAGCGCAGGATCATCCGCTTGACCTGCTCGTTGTCCGTTTCGTCCGCGGTGAAACCCGCGCGCGTCTCCTCCAGCAGGTCGGCGATGACGTCGTCGGGATCGCAGATGGCGAGGATCGGTTTGTTGGTGGCGGGGTAGTCGAACAGCTTGCCCGTGTAGACGCCTTTCCGTCCTTTGGGATGCACGACGACCAGCGTGTCGGTCTCCAGCGATTTCCTGATGGCTTCGTCGTGATCGACCTGCCGGATCTGGAATACGTTCTGCCTGATGTTTTCGGGAACGGCCAGCGGCGAGGTGTTTCCTATGATGAGGATGCGGCTGTCGGAGGGAAGCGCTCCCTCGGCAACCAGTTCGGAGAAGGCTCCGAACCATTTGTCCGGAGTGATCGAATTGTAAAAATGGCCGATGAACGCCATGGTGTAGACGGGCTGAAAAGAGACGTCGTGCACCTCTTCGTAATCGTACCCGTTCGTTATCTCGATAACCTTGTCGATCCCTCCGCCGATTTGTTTGAAATCTTCGACAAGGGGTGCGGATACCGACAGGATCAGGTCCGCATCCTTGAGTATTCTGCGCTCGTAGAAGAGGAGCCGCCGGCTGTTTATCGGCAGGAGCCAAGGCCACTTCGACATCTCGTCGCGCATGTCGGCGATCCAGTAAAACGGCGTTTTTCTGTGCAGCCTGTATGCGATCCGGTGCGAAGAGAGATGACCGTATGAACTTAATACGACATCGAACCGCCGGCTTTTTGCGAGTTTTCGCGCCTTCTTGCTGGCTTTGAACTGCCATATCCGTTTGTAATCGAGGAACAGCCGGAACTGCAGGGCCGACAATATGCGTCTGAAAGCCCATTTCTTTCTGCGCTGCAGGAGGGATTCCTGTTTCGACGAGGTTATCACCGGGTCTTTTACATAGTGGACCTCGCAGCCGTTCCACATCACCGTTTCATCGCGGTCCCCTTCGGTTATGACGGTCACCGAATGTCCCGCCTCCCGGAAATACCGGGCGAAGGCGTTGAGCCTGAATGCGGCGATGCGGTTGTGGGGATAGAAGTGATTGCAAACGATCAGTATATTCATCTTCAATTAAAAACATATTCCGTCGGCGGGGCGGAAATTCATTTCTCTGCGGGGCCGGCGTTCTCTTGTTTTCCGGCGATCACGAATTCGATTTCGCGGAAGAGGTATGCGTGCCGCGTGCCGTCGGCATGGCGCAGGATCAGTTCGCCGGAGGGAAGCACGCCTTCGATCGCGGCCTGAAACAGCGTGCCGTCGGGCAGCCGGTAGGGGTGCTGTTCGCCCAGCCGGTACATTCGTTCGCGGTAGGCGTGCTGGAGGGTCTCCTTTTTCGCCCCGTTCGAGCTGGGCGTAACGCCGCAGGCAGCGGACCAGAAAGGTTTCGAGCAGCCGGCTGCGGTTGAACTTGCGGCCCCCGGCCTGCGCGAGGGAGACGGGGTTGGGCAGCGCGGGGTCGAACGCCGTCTGGTTGACGTTGATGCCGATGCCGGCGATCGTGCGGGAGAGGGAGGCTCCCGCATGGTTGTGTTCGATCAGGATGCCGACCAGTTTCCTGTCTCCGACGTAGATGTCGTTGGTCCACTTGATGCGGGTGTCGATGCCGTAGGCGGCGAAGGTGTCCGTGAGGGCCAGCGTCACGGCTTCGGAGAGCAGGAACTGCTCCCCGACGGGAAGGAACCGGGGTTCGAGCACCATCGAGAAGGTGAGGTTTTCACCTTCGGGGCTGGTCCACGTATGTCCCCGCTGGCCGCGTCCGGCGGTCTGCCGTTCGGCCCAGACGATGTCGCCGTGGCGGTATTTCGCGTCGCGGGCCTCGTCGTTGGTCGAGGTGGTTTCGTCGATACGGTAGATCATGAATTATTCATTTTGTCGTGGGTGGGATTTTCGGGAGGGCGACGCGATCAGACGGACACGCCGAAGTCGCGCAGGGCGTCGTTCAGCGAGGTTTTTTTGTCGGTGGACTCCTTGCGCTGGCCGATGATCAGCGCGCAGGTGATGCTGTATTCGCCCGCGGGGAACTGTTTGCGGTAGCTGCCCGGGACGACCACCGAACGCGGCGGCACGTACCCTTGTAGGTGACGGGCTCCGGCCCCGTGACGTCGATGATGTGCGTCGAGCCGGTGATGACGGTGTTCGAGCCGAGCACCGCCTCGCGGCAGACATGCGCCCCCTCGACCACGATCGAACGCGAGCCGATGAAGCAGTTGTCCTCGATGATGACCGGTGCGGCCTGCACGGGTTCCAGCACTCCGCCGATGCCCACGCCGCCCGATAGGTGGACGTGCTTGCCGATCTGGGCGCAGGAGCCGACCGTGGCCCACGTGTCGACCATCGTGCCCGTGTCGACATAGGCGCCGATGTTGACGTACGACGGCATGAGGATCGCTCCGGGAGCGATGTAGGCGCCGTAACGGGCCACGGCGTGGGGCACGGCGCGCACGCCCAGCTGTTCGTAGCCGTGCTTGAGCTCCATCTTGTCGTACCACTCCAGTTCGCCCGCTTCCATTTTGCGCATGGGCTGGATCGGGAAATAGAGGATGACGGCCTTTCTTGACCCATTCGTTCACCTGCCACTGGCTTTTCTCCGGATCTACGGGCTGCGCCGTGCGCAGCTCCCCCTTGTCCACCAGTTCGACGGTTTGCCGCACGGCCTGCCGCACGGACTCCTCCTTGAGCAGCTCGCGGTTTTCCCAAGCCTGCCCGATTATCTCTTTCAGTTCGCTGTACATAATTTTCCGAGTGTTTTTGCAAGCCAAAGTTACGCAAAAACTTCGATCCGCAGGCCGAACTATCTTATTTTTTCCTAACTTTGCCCCGATATATACCCAAACCGTATAGTTATGATGAGATTACCGCGCATGGCGGCGGCCCTCGCGGGCGCCGCGGCGATACTGACAGGCTGCAACGATATGAAACAGATAAAACACATGCCCTATCCCCGGACGGAGCGCACCGACGTGACCGATAATTATTTCGGTACGGAGGTTCCCGATCCCTACCGTTGGCTGGAAGACGACAATTCGGAGGCGACGGCGGCATGGGTCAAGGCCCAGAATGCCGTGACGCAGGATTACCTGTCGCAGATCCCGTTCCGCGACGCGATCCGCGGGCGGCTGACCCAGCTGTGGAATTACCCCAAGGAGGGCATCCCTGCCAAACACGGCGATGCGTGGTACTATTTCTACAACGACGGACTGCGGAACCAGTCGGTGCTCTACCGCACCGTGCAGCCGGGCGGGGAGGGCGAAGTGTTCATCGACCCCAATACGCTCTCGGAAGACGGTACGGTGGCCCTTTCGGGCGTGACCTTCTCCAAGGACGGCAAATACTGCGCCTACTCGGTCGCCGCATCGGGTTCGGACAGGGTCGAAATCCGTGATGAACACTGCCGACCGTACGCTGACTTCGGACCGGATCAACTGGGTGAAGTTTTCGGGAGCCGAGTGGGCGCCCGATTCCAAAGGATTCTATTACAGTGCGTACGACGCTCCTCAGAAGGGCGTTTTCTCGTCGCAGAACCAGTTTCAGAAGGTCTACTACCACCGTCTCGGTACGCCGCAGTCGGCCGACAGGCTGGTCTATGCCGACGCGGAGCATCCGTTGCGTTATTTCAGCCCGTGGCCCAGCAAGGACGGGCAGTGGCTCTTCATCGTGGCTTCGGAGGGTACGTCGGGTACGGAAGTGCTCTATAAAAAGGTCTCCGAACCGAAATTCCGCACCTTGCTGCCGGGCTTCGACGCCGACTATGCGCCCGTCGAGTGCCGGGACGGCCAGCTCTATTACGTGACCAACCGCGACGCGTCGAACTACGCGCTGATGAAGGTGGACCTGAACGACCCGTCGAAGGTTTCGACCGTGATTCCCGAAAGCGGCGGGAAACTGCTGGAGGGCGTCGGCTCGGCCGGAGGGTATCTTTTCGCCACCTACCTCGAACATGCGCAGAGCAAGGTCTGCCAGTACGGTTTCGACGGAAAACTAGTACGCGAGGTCGAACTTCCGGCCATCGGCACGGTGAGCGGTTTCGACGGCGAGAAGGACGATACGGAGCTTTACTATTCGCTGACCAACTACATCGCGCCCGCCACGATCTACAAATACGACATCGCCGGCGGCGCATCGACGCTCTATAAAGCCCCCCGCGGTGAATTTCGATCCCGCGCTGTTCACCACCGAGCAGGTGTTCTACACCTCGAAGGACGGCACGAAGGTGCCGATGTTCATCACACACCGCAAGGATCTGAAGCTCGACGGCAAGAATCCGTGCTACCTCTATGCCTACGGCGGCTTCCAGATCAACCGCACGCCCGGTTTCCGTCCCTCGGCCATCATGTTCGTCGAGCAGGGCGGCGTCTTCTGCGAAGCAAACCTGCGCGGCGGCTCGGAGTACGGCGAGGCATGGCACAAGGCCGGGATGCTGGAGAACAAGCAGAACGTCTTCGACGACTTCATCGCGGCGGCCGAGTACCTGATCGCCGAACAAGTATACCTCGAAGGACAAGCTCGCCATCGCGGGCGGTTCGAACGGCGGACTGCTGGTCGGCGCCTGCGAGGTGCAGCGCCCCGACCTCTATGCCGTCTGCCTGCCGGCTGTCGGTGTGATGGACATGCTGCGTTACCACAAATTCACGATCGGCTGGGGCTGGGCCGTGGAGTACGGATCGAGCGAAAACGAGGAACAGTTCGACTATATCTATAAGTATTCGCCCCTGCACAATATCCGCGAGGGTGTGCAGTACCCTGCGACGCTCGTGACGACCGCCGACCACGACGACCGCGTCGTCCCGGCGCACTCGTTCAAGTTCACCGCTCAGATACAGCATTGCCAGGCGGGCGACGCCCCGATCCTGATCCGCATCGAGTCGAAGGCCGGGCACGGCGCAGGCAAACCCACTTCGAAGCGTATCGACGAGGAGGCGGACACCTATGCGTTCCTGTTCCAGAACATCGGGGTGCCTTACAAAGAGGTGAAAAAACAGAAATGATCCGGGCGGAAGCCCTGTCGCGCCGCGGCAAACGCCTCCTGCGTGAGGCGTTGGGGTGCGGTCGTTCGACGCGGCGTTCCGCCGCGGGAGTCCGGCGGCCGGTCGCCTTCGGACGGTAAAGAAGGTAGGTTAGGTTAAAAAGAGAGATAACATGAAGGTTTACAAATTTGGCGGTGCGTCGGTGCGTAATGCCGACGGAGTGCGCAACCTGCGCAAGATTATCGACGACGAGCAGAATCTCTTCATCATCGTTTCGGCCATGGGCAAGACGACCAACGCGCTCGAAAAGGTGTTCGAAGGACTTCAGAAGGGCGACAAACAGCTCTCCATGGAGCATGTCGCCGCGCTGAGGGAGTACCATGCGGGCATCATCGACGATTTGTGGCGCGGCCATAAACAGCTCGAACGGGTCGATGCCCTGTTCGACGAACTGGAGCGCGTGGCTGTCGGTACGGTCTACAAGCCCGCCGATGCCGAACTGTGGTACGATACGATTGTGGCGTTCGGCGAGCTGGTGTCGACGACCATCATCTCGGAGTATCTCAACTATGCCGGAGTGTCGAACCGCTGGATCGACATGCGCCGCTGCTTCCTCACGGAACAGCGCCACAAGGATGCGGGGGTCGACCTCGAGGCTTCGGAGCCGCTGCTGAAAAACGCACTGGCCGAGTGCGTCGAGAATATCTTCGTCGGGCAGGGCTTTATCGGCGGGGCACCCGACGGGACGACCACCACGCTGGGGCGCGAAGGCTCGGACTACTCGGCGGCCGTGGTGGCCAATATCCTCGACGCCGAGTCGATGGCCGTGTGGAAGGACGTGGACGGCGTGCTGAACGCCGATCCGAAGATTTTCCCCGACGCCGAGCAGATCGCCGAACTGAACTACCTCGATACCATCGACTGGCACTACAGCGGCGCGCAGATCATCCATCCCAAGACGATCAAGCCGCTGCAGAACAAGAATATCCCGCTCTACGTGCGTCCCTTCGGCGACAAACGCAAGCCGGGCACCGTGATCCGCGGCATGTCGGCGCCGGTCGTCGTGCCGATCCTGATTCTCAAGAAAGACCAGGTGCTGCTCACGATCCGCTCCCGCGACTTTTCGTTCGTGCTGGAGGAGAAGTTCGCCACGATCTTCTCGCTGCTGGAGCGGTTCCGCATCAAGACCAATCTGATCCACAACTCGGCCGTGAACCTGAGCCTGTGCGTCGATAACTCGTGGCACATCGACGAGGCGATCGAGGCGTTGCGCGAGGCGGGCTTCGACGTGATGAAGGCCGAGAACATGGAGTTGCTGACCGTGCGCGGCTATACCGACGAGCTGTGGCGCAAATACGCCCGCGGCCCGCAGGTCTTCGTGCGGCAGGCCACGCAGTCCACCGTGCGCGTGGTGCGCAAAAGTAGTGGCGGACGGCTGCTGTCCGGGGGCTTCCGCCCCGTCGGCTCTCCGGCTTTCCGGTTCTCCGGTTCTCCGGCTCTCCGGAGCTTCGGGCGGAATCCGGCTGTGGAGTTTTCGCCCGCGGTCCCGAAATTACGATACGAGAGCGGCCTTCATTGCGAAGGCCGCTCTCGTATCGTTTTCTTACCTATCCCTGCCGCATGTTGCGCAGCACCGTCCAGGTCGAATCGTCGCGGATCGCGCCGCTGCGTTTCATGTTCCAGATCGTGCGGGCGATGTATTTCTCGATGTCGCGCTGGAGGCGTTTGTAGAGCGGGCATTTGGTGTAGTTCTCGTTGTCGAGCAGTACGTCGCGGATCGAACGCAGCGAGTTGGTGTAGTTCGCCATCTCGTTCTTGAGCGCCACGCCCTGCTTCTTCGAGGCCGTGATCTTGGCGATCGACATCGCCCGCAACTTCTCGCACACGGAGTTCAGCAGGATCATCACCACGTTGTCCATCAGCGTGTGGCCCGTGCATGAACAGGTAGCGTTCTCGGGTGTCAGGCCCCGGCTCTTGAGCTGCTGTTCGAATTCGAGCATTGGGTCGATCATCTTCGGGTTGCGCCTGCGGAGCATCTCCTCGCGTTTGGCCACGTTTTTCTGCAGCCACGCCAGCGTTTTCTCGCCGTTGTTTTCGAGGTCGAGGTAGCCGATGCGCACCGCCGACTTGAAGTCGATGAGCGGAAAGACGTTCTCCGAGGAGAGCTGCGCCGAGTAGGCATACCAGAGGAACAGCGGGTAGATCGTGCAGGAGTATTCATGCATGAAACGCACGAAATCGAAGATGCGGGTATCGTTCTTGGTGGCCTTGACGCAGACGTTGTGCAGCGAAGGGGGCGTAGCAGAGGAAGTTCTCGGTGGCGTAGGCGTAGGTGTGGAACATGTAGCGGGCGTTGTTGACCTCGCGCGACTGCTCCGTACGGTCGGCGAACAGGAAGTCGAAATCCGAGTCGACGCACAGGATCAGTTCGTCCGACGAGCGGGGGATCATGCCCATCAGCACCTTCTTGCCCTTGGGCAGGTCGGCGCGGTTGGGAACCGAGATTTCGAAACGCATGTAGGGGTTCTGGAAGTGGTCGAAGATGCCGCGCCAGAAAGCCACGTCCTCGTAGCCTTCGACATAAACCCTCACGAGCCGCTGGTCGGGGTTGGCCGGCAGCGGTTTGGGCAGCTCTTCGAGCGTGGCCGGGCGCGTGAACGGGTTTAATTTGCGCAGTTTTTCGCGGAACTTTTTAGCCATACGGAAACAAAGATAGTGATTTCGGCCGGAATTTCTCCCCAAGGCCGGGATTTTTTGCAGCGGCGGGGCGGCCGGTTCCGGTCCTCTGCGCCGGATCCCGTCTTTTGCGCTGGTTCCGGTCCTCTGTACTGTCGCGGTTCTTCTGTGTTGCCGTCGTTCTTCTGCGCTGCCGCCTTTCTTTGCGCCGCCGTCCTCTGCGCTGTCTCTTCTTTGCGCCGCTTCTTCTTTGCGCCGCCGTCGCTTTTTCTCCGGCTCCGCCTTGCCGCTTCCATCTACGTGTGGGCGTGCGCCGCCGTTTGAGGGCGGAATGCGCTCTTTTTCGCCGATCTCGACCGCCGGGCGCGCACAACCGTAATATTTTATTATTTTTGCACAAAATAAGAGGTTCCGAAAGGACGTTTGATCTCTACTATTTCGAACAATATGGCGGACAACGATTGGAAAGCGAGGCTCGGAATGGTCTATTCGACCAATCCCGACTTCAACTATGAAACGACCGAAACACCGGAGGCGGAGACGCTTCCTCCGGCGCGGCAGGAGCTGCGCGTGTGGCTCGACCGCAAGCAGCGCGCGGGCAAGGTGGTGACGCTGGTCAAAGGCTTCGTGGGGCGGGATGCGGATTTGCAGGAACTGGCGCGTCTGCTGAAAACCAAATGCGGCGTCGGCGGCGCGGCCAAGGAGGGTGAGATCATCATTCAGGGCGACCACCGCGACCGTGTGGTCGAGATACTCACCAAGAGCGGCTACCGCTGCAAAAAAGCCGGTTCGTAGGTGAAGCGGCTGCTGCATATCCTCCTCTTGTTGTGCGCCCTCGGTTTCGCGCACGAGGCTTCGGCCCAGTACTATACGTGGGGCTCGGACCCCGCGGGGCTGAAATGGAGCACGATCCGTACGCCCGACGTGCGGATGATCTATCCCGATACGGTTTCGGCCGTGGCGCGGCGTACGCTGTTCTACATCCGTACCGTCCGGCCCGACATTGCGTTCGGTTCCGTCACGGCCCCATGCGCATCCCCTTCGTCATGCACCCCGAGAATTTCCAGTCGAACGGGCTGGTGATGTACCTGCCCAAGCGTGTGGAGTTCCTCACTTCGCCGGCCATCGACGGCTATTCCATGCCGTGGTACAAACAGCTCGTGGCGCACGAATACCGCCATGCGGTGCAGTATAACAACCTCGACCGGGGCGTTATACGCGCCCTGAGCTATATCCTCGGGCAGCAGGGCTCGACTATCGGCCTGTTGTGCATGCCGATATGGGCGATGGAGGGCGATGCCGTGATGTCGGAGACCGCCATGTCGTCGTTCGGCCGCGGGTTGCAGCCTTCGTTCTCGCTGGGTTACCGCGCCATGGGCCGCGTAGGCCGCGACCGGAAGGACACGCGCGACCGCCGCAACATCGACAAATGGTTCTGCGGCTCCTACCGCGACTACATTCCCGACCATTACGAGCTGGGCTATCAGATCTGTTCCTACGCCTACGACCGCTACGGCGAGGTGGTCTGGGACAAAGTGGCGCGCTACGGCTCGCGCAACCCCTATGTGCTGGCCACGACGCGCGTCGCGCTCGAAAAATATTACGACACCAATGTCAGCAGGCTTTTCCGCGAGACGTTCGACGTGCTGGAGCGGCACTGGGAGTCGCTGCCGCAGGTCGAAGACAGCGCCGAGCCGCAGACGCCGATGCCCGCCGGCAATTACACGACCTACCAGTGGCCCCTGCCGCTCGACGCCGCGTCGGCGCTGGCGCTCAAGACCGACTACGACCGGCCGTCGCGTTTCGTGCGGCTCGACACCCGCACGGGCGAGGAGGAGGTGATCTGCTATACGGGGGCGGTTTCGACGCGCCCCGCCATGGCCGGCGGCCGCGTGTGGTGGACCGAGTACCGCCGATCGAAACTCTTCGAACAGCGGGTCAATTCGCAGTTGTGCTACATGGATCTCTCTCCGACGGCACGCCCCGGATGGTCGTCGGACGCCGCAACGCACTCTATCCCACGCCGTCGGAGGATGCCGTCGCGTGGGTCGAATACAATCCCGACGGCCGCTATACGGTCGTCGTGCAGGGAAAGGAGGGCGCGGAGAAACGCTTTGCGACGCCCGGCCGGTCCGAGATTCACGGACTGGCGTGGGACGATGCCACACGGGGCTATTACGTCATCGTCACCGACGATTCGGGCATGTGGCTCGGCCGCATCGACGGCGACGGCGTGCATCCCGTTACCGAAGGCGCCTACATTACGCTGAGCAACCTCCGCGCGGGCGGCGGAAGGCTCTATTACGGCTCGATCGCCTCGGGCAGGGACGAAGCCCACTGCTACGACCTGATGGCCCGCCGCGAATACCGCATCACCACGTCGGCTTACGGATCGTTCATGCCGGTGCCGTGGCGCGACGGCGAGGGGCGGGAACGGGTGCTGTTGACAGCCTATGACAGGCGCGGCTACCATGTGGCGGCGCAGGACGCCGATGCCGACGCGCTGATTCCGGTCACGCCTTCGAAACTGCCGCTCAACGTCGTGAATCCCGACCGCAAGCGGTGGGACGTCGTGAACCTCGATACGGTGCGTTTCTCGCCGGCCGATTCGCTGTGTCAGGAGGGGGTGTACCGCGCGAAGCGATACCGCAAGGTGCCCAATCTGGTGAACGTGCACAGCTGGATGCCCGTGGCCTTCAATCCCTTCGATGCCGTGGACGAGCATAATATCAACCTCAATCTGGGCGTTACGCTCCTTTCGCAGAACCTGCTGTCGAATACCGAAGCCTTCGCCTCCTACGGCTGGAACCGCAACGAAGGGTCGCTCTTCAACCTCGGCGTGCGTTACTTCGGGCTGGGCGTCCGTCTCGACCTCGACGCTTCGTACGGCGGCAATCAGGTCTTCTATTCGGTGGGGCAGTACAACGAGCAGACGGGCAAATACGAGTACCAGAAGCGTCCCAGTCCCGACAAGTACTACTCCATAGGGCTCGCCGCGACGCTGCCGCTCTATTTCCAGCGGGGGTACCACACCCGCCAGCTCTCGGTGTCACCTCCGGCTGGAACTACTCGAACGGCATGGTAGCCAATCTCGGTAAGATCGAATGGGATCGCGGGCAGATCTCCAATATCCAACGCATCGGCTTCCGCAAGGGACTGCACAAGCTCTCGTTCGGGCTGGGGTACTCGATCAGGTGCGCATGGCGCACCGCGACTTCGCGCCGCGCTGGGGCTATATGCTGAGCACCGCCTATACCTTCAACCCGGCCAACACCCATTTCAGCGACCTGATCTCGTCTTTGGTCAGGCCTACCTGCCCGGCCTGGCCGCCCACAACTCGCTGAAGGTGGCGGCTACTTACCAGACTTCGGTCGGCGGGTACAAATTTCCGTCGGGATACGCGCCGCTGAGCTATCGCTCGACGCGCCTTATTCCGCGCGGATATACCTCGTCGGATATTATTTCGAACAACTACACGGCCTTGTCGGCCGACTACCAGCTGCCGGTGTGGTATCCCGAAGGGCGGTATCGGCTCGGTGCTCTATTTCAAGCGCATCCGGCTCAACGTCGGCGGCGATTACGCCCAGTTCCGCGACTGTGGGCGGAGGGATGAAGTGGCGGCGCATATGGTCCGTCGGCGGCGACATCGTGTTCGACATCAATGCTTTCCGCCAGCCTGCGTCGGCGACTTCGACCTTCAAGCTGTCGGTCTACCGTCCCGCACCGGGGGCGTCTGGTGGGCCGCGGCCGTGGGGCTGCCGTTCTGATTGTAATAAATTTGTATCTTTAGCGCAAATTTCAGGCCTATGGCACAAAGGAAAAAGGCGGGCGTCAGCCCGAAAACGATAAAATGGATCTGGTGTCTGGCCTTCGCGCCGTTCGCCCTGCTCTTCTTCATGCTGCTGCTGACGGCCCTCGGGCTGTTCGGGCGCATGCCTTCGTTCGAGGAGCTGGAGAATCCCCGCAGCAACCTGGCCACCGAGATCTACTCCGAGGACGGCAAGGTGATCGGTTCCTTCTTCGTGCAGAACCGTTCCTATGTGCAGTACGAAGACCTTTTCCCGGCCGATTCGACGCTCCACATCCGGCTCGGACGGACACGAGGTGCCGCCGATCGTCGCGGCGCTGATCGCAACCGAAGACGCCCGTTTCCGCACCCATTCGGGGATCGACATCCCCTCGCTGGCACGTGTGGCAGTGAAAACCGTGCTGTTGCAGAATACGTCGCAGGGCGGCGGTTCGACCATCACGCAGCAGTTGGCCAAGAACCTCTTCCCGCGCGACACGGTGCGCAACCGGGGGCGGCTCGTCCGTTCGCGAAGCTCGTCGTGTCGAAACTCAAGGAGTGGATCACGGCGCTCAAGCTCGAATACAACTATACCAAGGAGGAGATCGCCGCCATGTACCTCAATACGGTCGAGTACGGCTCGAACGCCTACGGCATCAAGTCCGCGGCCCTTACCTTCTTCAACAAGGAGCCTCACGAGCTGAACGTGCAGGAGGCCGCCGTGCTGGTGGGCGTGGTGAATGCCCCGTCGCGTTATTCGCCGGTGCGGAATTACGACAACGCCCTCGCGCGCCGCAACCTCGTCATTTCGCGCATGGAGGACGCCGGGGCCATTACGCGCAAGCAGCGCGATTCGCTCAGCGCGCTTCCCATCGTCCTCAATTACCGTCCCGTGTCGCACAACGAAGGTACGGCGACCTACTTCCGCGAGATGCTGCGCCTTGTGATGAACGCCGAGCGGCCCAAGCGCAACCAGTTCTACACCGAGTGGGATTACGATCAGGCCGTGAAGGAGTACGAGGAAAACCCGCTCTACGGCTGGTGCCGCAAGAACCGCAAGGCCGACGGTACGCCCTACAACATCTACCGCGACGGGCTGAAGATCTACACCACGATCAATTCGACGATGCAGACCTATGCCGAGCAGGCCGTCCAGAAACAGATGGAATCGGTCATCCAGCCCCGCATGGACGCCCAGTACCGGCGCACCAAGACGCTCTTTATCGACGCCGACAAGGCGGAGCGCGAGCGCATCATGCGTCACGCCGTCCGCTATTCGGACCGCTACCGCGAGATGAGGAACGCCGGCGCGAGCGAGAAGGAGATCAACGCTTCGTTCGACAAACCCTGCTCGATGAAGGTCTTCACCTACAAGGGCGAGCGCGACACGCTGATGACCCCGCGCGATTCGATCCTGCACCACAAACGGATCATGCGCGCGTCGTTCGTGGCGCTCGATCCCCGCACGGGGTATGTCAAGGCGTATGTCGGCGGCCCCAACTTCCGCTATTTCAAGTACGACATGGCCAAGCAGGGCAAACGGCAGATCGGTTCGACGATCAAACCCTTCGTCTACACCTTCGCCATCGACCATCTGGGGCTGACGCCCTGCACGATGGTGCCCAACCTGCCCGTGACGATCGAGACGGCCAACGGTACGGCGTGGTCGCCCAAGGAAGCGGGCAAGGTCGAGTACGACGGCGTGATGCACCCCGCTGCGCTGGGGGCTTGCCCGCAGCCGCAACAACTATTCGGCGTGGATCATGAAGCAGGCCAAACAGCCTGCGGCGGTCGCCGACTTCATTCACAACATGGGTATCCGCAGCTATATCGACCCCGTGCCGGCGCTGGCGCTCGGCTCGTCGGAATCGAACGTTTTCGAGCTGGTGAGCGCCTTCTCGACCTTCGCTAACGAGGGCGTGCATAACGACGCCATTTTCGTGACGCGCATCGAGGACCGGCAGGGCAACGTCATCGCCAACTTCATCCCCCAGTCGCAGGATGCCGTGAGCGAGCGCACGGCCTATACGATGCTGACGATGTTGCAGGACGTGGTCAACTCGGGTACGGCCGGCCGCCTGAACCGCGATTACGGCTTTTCGGGCGTGGAGATCGGCGGCAAGACGGGCACTTCGAACAAGAACCGTGACGCATGGTTCATGTGCGTGGCGCCCAAACTGGTGGCCGGCGCATGGGTCGGCGGCGAAGACCAGGCAGTGCATTTCGTGGCGGGCGGCGAGGGCAGCGTGATGGCGCTGCCGATCGTGGGCGACTTCATGAAACGGGTCTATGACGACGGGCGCCTCGGCGTGAGCCGCGCCGACCAGTTCATCCGTCCGGCGATGATGCCGCGCTACGACTGCGACGAGGAGACCGATCCTGAGGGGCGTGTCCCGGATGCGGACGACGACAATTTCTTCGACTGAACAGAGTCGGCCGGCCGCTGTGCCGGCCGATTTTTTTGTCGTTCGCGCCGAAATCGCTATATTTGTCCCGAAGCTTCCGTGTACGGTCCGTCCGAGCGGAAACGATGATCATTTTTTAACTTTATCGAGATGAAGATTGCGATTGTGGGCGCCAGCGGTGCTGTGGGCCAAGAATTTCTGAGGATTTTGGAGCAGCGCGACCTGCCGATCGGCGAATTGCTGCTGTTCGGTTCGCAGCGCAGCGCGGGCCGTGTCTATAAATTCCGCGGAAAGGATATAACTGTCAAACTGTTGCAGCATAACGACGACTTCAAGGGGGTGGATTTCGCCCTCACTTCGGCCGGAGCCGGAACTTCGCGCGAATTCGCGGAGACGATCACCAGACACGGCGCGGTCATGATCGACAATTCGAGCGCCTTCCGCATGGACGCCGAGGTGCCGCTGGTGGTGCCGGAGGTCAATCCCGAAGATGCGAAGAACGCTCCGCGTCGCATTATCGCCAACCCCAACTGCACGACGATCCAGATGGTCGTGGCGCTGAAGGCGATCGAGCAGGTGTCGCACATCCGCCGCGTGCATGTCTCGACCTACCAGTCCGCCAGCGGCGCCGGAGCCGCGGCGATGGACGAACTGGTGGAGCAGTACGCCGAGCTGGGCGCGGGCAAGGAGCCGACCGTCAATAAATTCGCCTTTCAGTTGGCTTACAACGTGATTCCCCATATCGACGTCTTTACGGACAACGACTATACGAAGGAGGAGATGAAGATGTTCCACGAGACGCGCAAGATCATGCACTCGGATATCGCCGTGTCGGCGACCTGCGTGCGTGTGCCGGTGATGCGCGCCCATTCGGAGAGCATCTGGCTCGAAACGGAGCGTCCCGTGTCGGTCGCCGAGGCCCGTGAGGCCTTTGCCAAGGCAAAGGGCGTCGTGCTGATGGACCAGCCTGCGGACAAAGTCTATCCGATGCCGCTCTTCATCGCGGGCAAGGACCCCGTCTACGTGGGCCGCATCCGCCGCGACCTGACCTGCGAAAACGGCCTGACGTTCTGGTGCGTCAGCGACCAGATCAAGAAGGGCGCGGCGCTCAATGCCGTGCAGATTCTCGAAACGCTGATCTGAGCGCGTCGCAGCGGCAGCTGATTGAAAGGGAGACTCGTCGGGTCTCCTTTTTTTGCCGTTTCATGGGGTGGCGTCGGGGAATTTTCATGCGGGCAGTCCGGATCGCCGCCCTGACAGTCTGCCCGAATACGCCGCCCGGACTGCCTGCCCGGCGAAGGCTGCCCTGAAATTCGGATGCGCTCCGGCTATTTCGAGAGCATGGCGAACAGGAGTCCGATTACGGGCAGATAGTCTTTCAGGGGAACGCGGAGCTGCGCATAGGCCCGCTGCATCTCGGATGCCACCTGTCGGGTCGAGATGTTGTATCGTTCGGCTATCTGCTGATAGGTGAGTCCCTCCTGACGGCTGGCCTGATAGACGGCCCGTGTCAGCTCCGGCATTTTGGCGAGTTCCCGGCTGAACAGTTCGATGATTTCCGACTGGAAGAGTTTTTTGGAAAGCTCGTCGCTGCTCAGGGAGTTCAGGCTGGATTGCAGCTTCCAGTAGGCGTCTTTGGTGATCTCGTTTTTGGCCCTGCGGAGCACCTCCTGCTCTTTGATGTGGTTGGCGCATCGGGTCCTCACGCAAAAGTAGATGTATCCCTTGATGTTTTCGGCCATATTCACCTGCTCCCGGTGTTCCCAAAGATACATGAAACTGTCCGTTACGATATCCTTCGCGATATCCGTATCGTGTACGTACCCGTATGCGATGCTGACAAAACGGTTTTTGTATTCGGAAAAGAACTTTCCGAATTCGTCCGAAGTCAGTACGGGTGTTTGTCTATCCATCTTTTATGCCGGGTAGGTTGAGGTCAAAGTTAGCATTTTTCGGAAAAAGCGCAACTATCGTGCGGTGGTCATATTCGTCTGATGAGTGATGCACTTTGTCGCGGAGGGGGTGTCGGGTCGGTCGGTTTCATTTCGAACTTCTGCAATAAATCATGAAAGGTGCCGGCGGGGCGCCTTTTTCGTTACAGCCTGTATGAAACCCGAAGTCCGGACCTCCGGCTGCGGAGCCGGACTCGTGTGATATTGTGTCTGCAAATATAGGCAATTTTTCGGGAATGCCGATTCCGGTGCGGATTTTTTGCGGAATGCCGCGGCGGATGCGTCCGGGGAGATTCCTTCCCGGAAAGTCGGGCGGGCGGAGCTTGTTCATTACGGATATCCGATTGATTTTCAGGGATGTGATTTAATAAATATTTTGCCGAATTTAATAAATAAATTTATTTGCTGAAAAATCGCAAAAATGCCTGTAAAGCCGTCGCGCCCGACTGTTTTATACTATAGAGACGGAAACAGAAAATAACGTGAATCAGGAAATTTTATACAGGTATCTTAAAGGCGATACCACGCCGCAGGAGGACTTGCAGGTCGCGGAGTGGCTGGAAGCCGATCCGGTTGCCAACCAGAAGGAACTGGACATCGTCCGCTTCGTATTCGAGGGGATGGAGTTGTACGGAAACGACGCGAGGGCCGGAGCGCTCCGGCCGCGCGGAATAGTCATTCCGTGGCGCAAGGTGTGGATCTTTGCCATGCGTGCGGCCGCCGTGCTGCTGCTCGTCTTTGCGGGCGGGTACGTCGCCCACCAGCGTACGTACGAAGCTATTTCCGATCGGCTGACCGCGGTGCACGTTCCCAACGGCCAGCGCATCGAAATCACCCTGCCCGACGGTTCCCGCGTCTGGCTGAATTCGGGCGCCCGGATCGAATATCCGGTCGTATTCAAAAAGAATCTCCGCAGCGTGAAACTTTCGGGCGAGGCGCTGTTCGACGTGCGTCACGATGCCGAATGCCCCTTCGAGGTCGAGACCTTTGCGACCAAGATCAACGTGCTCGGAACGAAATTCAACGTAATAGCGGACGAGACCTACGACCGGTTTTCGGCGGCATTGCTGCAGGGCCGGATCAAAGTTACCAACCTGCTCGATCCGCGCAGGCAGGAGATCGTTATGAAACCCGATGATATTGTGAATCTTTCGAACGGCCGCCTGTTCGTCGAGACGATCAGGGATCCGGAGGCGCTCTGCTGGACCGAAGGTCTGGTGCGCATCAGCGGACTTCCGTTCGATGAACTGATGGCCAAGTTCGAGCAGGTGTTCGACGTCAAGATCGTCATCGCCCGGAATTCGATTCCCGACATCGGAAAAATCAGCGGTAAGATTCGTGTGAACGACGGCATCGAGAATGCCCTCCACATCTTGCAGTACGCCGCCGATTTTTCCTTCGAGAAGGATGAGGAGACCAATGTGGTGACGATCCGCTGATCCTCCGCCTGTTATTGTTTAACCTAAAACCCCGGTAAGATATGCGCATGAAAAACAACTGACGACTTGACGATCCGAATCATTTGACCGATAAAAAAAGCCTGCGGACTGGACCTCCGCAGGCGAAGATAACAGATTAAATGATTCTTGCACCCATTAACCTATTATCTTAAACTTTACAAAAGTATGAATAAAACAGTATTCTTCAAAACCTTTCGAAGACTGTTTGGGTTCGTATTGGCAATCTCTCTGAGCGCGAGTGTCTTAACCGCTCAGGCGCAGAATGCGCGCATAACCCTGAATCTGTCCGACGTGCCCATGTCGCAGGTTATGAAAGAGATTGAAAAACAAACTCGCTATCTTTTTATCAACAAAGGTGTCGATACCGGTAAAAAGCTCTCAGTCAATCTGACGCAGAAAACGATTCAGGAAGTATTGGACTACGTGCTCAAAAATACGGATATTACGTATAAGATCGACGGCACGTACATCATTCTTGCCGAGAAAGCCGCGGAAAAACCCGTCGCCGTGACGGGAAAGGTTAGCGACGTCAACGGCGTTCCCGTCATCGGGGCGTCCGTCGTGGTCAAAGGCACGACCGTCGGCACGAGTACGGACATGGACGGAACTTTCTCGCTTCAGATACCCCCCCCCGCGGCTACGGCCCAGCTGGAGGTTAATTTTCTGGGGTACGAACCCGTCATGATTTCCGTCGGCAACCGGACTTCCTTCGACGTCACGCTTCACGAAGCGGCTTCCGAAATCGAGGGCGTCGTTGTCACCGCCCTCGGCATCAAGCGTCAGGAGAAGGCCCTGAGTTATAACGTCCAGCAGGTCAAGGCCGAGGACATCACCACGGTCAAGGACGCCAACTTCATCAATTCGCTGACGGGCAAGGTCGCGGGCGTTACGATCAACGCCTCCTCTTCGGGCGTCGGCGGCGCGTCGAAGGTGATTCTCCGCGGCAACAAGTCCATCAGCCAGTCGTCCAATGCGCTCTATGTCATCGACGGAATTCCGATGTATAACTTCGGCGGAGGCGGAGGTACGGAGTTCGATTCGCGCGGCGCCTCGGAATCCATCGCGGACATCAACCCGGAGGATATCGAGTCGATGTCGGTGCTCACGGGTGCCGCCGCTGCGGCCCTTTACGGTTCGAACGCCGCCAACGGCGCCATCATGATCACGACGAAAAAGGGCAAGGCCGGCGCGCTCAAAGTGACGCTTTCGAGCAATACCGAATTCCTCGATCCTTTCGTGCAGCCGGAGTTCCAGAACCGTTACGGCACGGGTTCGAACGGCGTGAGGAGCGGTTCGGGCATTTACAGCTGGGGCCAGAAGCTCCTGCCCGCGGCCCGCTACGGCTATACGCCCGCCGACTTCTTCGAAACGGGACACGTGTACACCAACGCCGTGACCGTTTCCGGCGGTACGGACAAGAACCAGACCTATTTTTCCGCCGCATCGGTCAATTCCGACGGCATCATCCCCAACAACGAATACGATCGCTACAACTTTACTTTCCGCAACACCTCTTACTTCCTGAAAGATAAACTGCGGCTCGACGCCAGTGCCAGCTATATCTATCAGAAAGACCAGAACATGACCAATCAGGGCGTATATTCGAACCCGCTGGTCCCGGCCTATCTCTTCCCGCGCGGCGAGAATTTCGCGATTTACAAGAAATTCGAACGCTATAATCCCGGCACCAAACTCATGGAGCAGTTCTGGTCGGCGGACATGGAGGGCGGCGACCTGCGCATGCAGAATCCCTATTGGATTGCCTACCGCAACCTACGCAATACCGATAAGAAGCGTTACATGCTGTCGTTCTCGGCCAGCTACGACATCCTGCCGTGGCTGAGCGTTTCGGGACGTGTGCGTCTCGACAACTCCAATTCGCTCTATACGCAGAAACTTTACGCCTCGTCCAACACGACCATCACCGACGGCGGCAAGAACGGACACTATACCGAAGCCCGTGCCTACGATACGCAGACCTATGCCGACGTGATGCTGAACGTCAACAAGACCTTCGGAGACGATTGGTCGCTGCAAGCCAACGTCGGCGCTTCGATCAACAACATCAAGACCGACGAACTTTCGTACCGCGGTCCGATTCAGGAGAACGGCCTTCCCAATATCTTCAACGTATTCGACCTCGACGACACGAAGAAGCGCGCCGAGAAGGTCGGCTGGCACGACCAGACGCAGTCGGTCTTCGCATCGGTCGAAGTGGGGTGGAAACAGATGCTCTACCTGACCGCGACGGGCCGCAACGACTGGGCTTCGCAGATCGCCGGGTCGCCCTCCAAGTCGTTTTTCTACCCTTCGGTCGGCCTTTCGTGGGTTCCCTCCTCGACATGGGATTTGGGCAACGCCTTCTCCTACCTCAAGCTCCGCGGTTCGATCGCCTCGGTCGGCCTGCCGTTCCCGCGTTTCCTGACCACGCCGACCTACGAGTACGATGCTACCGGCAAGATATGGAAGGATAAGACGCACTATCCGATCGGCGACCTGAAACCCGAACGGACCATCACCTATGAGGTGGGTATCGACGCCCGTCTGTGGAAGAACATCAGCCTTTCGGCGTCGTGGTATTCCGCCGATACGAAGAACCAGACGTTCGACCCGGCGCTTCCGCCGTCGTCGTCCTATACGACCATCTACCTCCAGACGGGGCATGTCCGCAATACCGGCGTCGAGCTGTCGCTCGGCTATTCGAACCAGTGGCGCGATTTCGGCTGGTCGTCGAACTTTACCTTCTCGTGGAACAAGAACGAGATCGTCGACTTGGCTTCCGGTGCGTTGAATCCCGTTACGGGCCAGCCGCTGAATCTTTCGGAACTCGACATCAAGGGGCTGGGCAAGGCCAAATACATCCTCAAGCAGGGCGGCACGCTGGGCGACCTCTATACCACTTCGGACCTGAAATTCAACGACAACGGTTATGTCGAGGTCGATAAGGCGGGCAACCTGCTTCTCACCGACGAGGGCGAGCAAATCTATCTCGGCTCCGTTTTTCCGAGCGAGAACCTCGCATGGCGCAACGACTTCCGCTACAAGGGGATCAACCTCGGCCTGCTGTTCACGGGACGCATCGGCGGCATCTGCTACTCGGCTACGCAGGCCAACATGGACCTGTACGGCGTCTCGGAAGTTTCGGCAGCCGCGCGCGATGCGGGCGGCGTGCTGATCAACGGCCGTGAGATGGTCGATGCCCAGAAATGGTATCAGGCTATCGGTTCGCAGTCGGGACTTCCGCAGTACTACACCTATTCGGCCACGAACTTCCGCCTGCAGGAGCTGTCGCTGGGCTACACGCTGCCGCGCAAATGGTTCCGCAACAAGATGGTACTCACCGTCTCGTTCGTGGGCCGCAACCTGTGGATGATCTACTGCAAGGCTCCTTTCGACCCCGAAGCCGTGGCTTCGACGGGGCTGAGCTATCAGGGCATCGACTACTTCATGATGCCGTCGCTGCGCAGTCTGGGTTTCAACGTGAAATTTGAATTCTAAACCATGAACAGCATGAAAAAGATAAATGCATACATGCAGCTACTGCTGCTTTCGGTAGTGCTGCTCAGCATTTCGTGTACGGGCGATTTCGAGAACATGAATCGCAATCCGAACGAGGTGACCGACGGGCAGATGGATGCCCTGAACTACAAGATCGGCACGAAATTCCAGTCGCTGCAGGGACTCGTGGTTCCCGTGCAGGAGCATATGTACCAGTTCAACGAAAGCCTGTCGGGCGGTCCGTTCGGCGGCTATATCGGAGCGACGGTAGACAGCTGGCTCACGAAGTTCGAGACCTTCAATCCTTCGGCCGACTGGCGCAAATGGCCGTTCGCCAACGTGATTACCGAGACTTACACGCCGTGGCGCGGCATCGTCACCGGTACGGACGATGAGGTGGCCGTCGCTTTCGCCAAACTGTTGCGCGTGGCGATCATGCACCGCGTCACCGACTCCTACGGGCCTATTCCCTATTCGAACCTCGAAACCAACGAGTCGATTACGGTGAAGTACGACAAGCAGGAGGAGGTCTATATGAAGATGTTCGGGGAGCTGGACGAGGCGATCGCCGCCTTCGCCGCCAATACGACGCTTCCGGCCGAGGCTTTCAGCCGCTACGACCGGGTCTACGGCGGCAATATCGCCCAGTGGCTCAAATATGCCAATTCGCTCAAGCTGCGCATGGCGATGCGCCTTAGCGAAGTGAAGCCCGACGTCGCCCGGACGAAGGCTGCCGAAGCCATCGCCGCAGGCGTCATCACGGCCAATGCCGACAACGCGGCCATGCACGCCGCCGAGAACCGCACGACGCTGATCTACAACGACTGGGGCGACCACCGCGTCGGCGCCGACATTCTCTGCTACATGACCGGCTACGAAGACCCGCGTCTCGAAAAGATGTTCCTGCCCAACGACAAGGGCGATTACGTGGGCATCCGTATCGGCATCGACGTCACGAGCAAATCGCAGGCGCAGGCCAAGTATTCGAACATGATCGTTACCAGTTCGACGCCTTACCTGTGGATCAACGCGGCGGAGGTGGCTTTCCTCAAGGCCGAATACGAGCTGCGCTGGGGAACGAAGGATGCCGCCAAGGCGCTCTACGAGCAGGCGATCCGCCTCTCGTTCGAGGACAAGGGCGCCAAGGACGCCGACGCCTATATCGCCGACAAGACCAGAAAACCTGCGGCCTATAACGATCCGCTGGGCAATTACAGCGCGACCGCCCTGAGTTCGATCACCATCGCATGGGAGGACGATTCCGCCGAAGGCGCCGACAAGGCGGCCATCAAAGAGCGCAATTTGGAGCGTATCATCACCCAGAAATGGATCGCCATCTTCCCGCTGGGTGTCGAGGCGTGGTCCGAGCACCGCCGCACGGGGTATCCGCGCCTGCTGCCCGCCGTCGAGGACAAGTCGGGCGGTACGGTGGATCTGGCTCAGGGCGCCCGCCGTCTGCCTTATCCCGTCGAGGAATACGACAAGAACAACGCCAATCTTCAGGAAGCCGTACAGATGCTTAACAGCGAGTCGCAGGGCAGCCGCAAGGGCGACGGTATGGGCACCCGCGTATGGTGGGACGTGAAACCTTATAACAACTAAACGCTATGAAACAGCACAGAATAATACGTTTCTCCGGTTTGTTCCTGCTCCTCGGCGTACTCTTCGGCCTTGCCGCCTGCAATGACTGGACCGAAATGGAGGCCGTGGACAACAACGTGAAGAAACCGTGGGAGCAGGACCCGGCATTGTGGGCGGAATATACGGCCGCTCTGCGGGACTATAAAAAGAGCGAGCATTTCATCGTCTACGCCCGCCTGCACAACTCGCCCGAACCGGCGGCCAGCGAGAAGGACTTCATGCGCTGCCTGCCCGATTCGCTCGATATCGTGGCGCTGACCAATGCCGACAATTTCTCGCGTTACGATGCCGAGGATATGGCCGTCATGCGCGAGAAAGGCACGAAAGTGCTCTGGCAGGTGGACTATGCCGGACGTGCCGCCGAATTCGCCGACGCCGCGAAACTGGGCGCATGGCTCGACCGGGTCGTGTCGTCCGTCGCCGCCAACGGCATGGACGGCTATTCGTTCACCGGGATTCCCAACGCCGGCGATCCGGCAGCGGTGCAGGCCGCAGCGCTGATCGTCTCGAAACTCTCGGCCGACGAGAGCAAGCTGCTCGTCTTCGAGGGCAATCCGCTCTTCGTCGCCGAAGCGGACCGTGCGAAGGTGGATTATTTCATCCTCGACACCGAGAAAACCGAAGATGTCGGCGACGTGAAGCTGCAGATACTCAACGCCACGGGTTACGCGGCCGTTCCGGCTTCGAAACTCCTGCTGGCGGCCGAGGCCGGAGCGCCCCTCAAGGACGAAGACCGCGTGGAGTATGCCGCCGTCGAGGAGATGTCGCGCCGCGTGATAGCCTACGGTCCGTTGTGCGGATTGGGGGCCTACAACATCGGCAACGACTACTACAATGCGGACATGAACTACAAAATGATCCGTCAGGCCATCCAGACGCTTAATCCTTCTAAATAACCGACGCTATGAAATTAATACATAAATATCTCATACTGGGCGTTGCGGCAGCGGGGGCCTTTACGGCCTGCGATAACTATGATGCCGATGACCACAAGTTCGACAATGTCGTGTACCTCGACGTGTCGAAGACCGGCGAGGTGCAGCCGGCCACCTTCAGCAACAATACGCCCACGGTCGAAAAGCCGATTCAGGCGACGCTGGCCTATCCCGAAGGGCAGGATGTCGCGGTTTCGCTCACGGTGGATCCGTCGCTCGTGGCGACCTACAACGCCCGCTACGGTTCGGACTGGAAAATGCTCGACGCGAAGTATTACGAGCTGTCGTCCGACAACGTGACCATCCATGCCGGCAAGACCGCGTCAGAGGTGGTGACGCTCCGCCTGAAAGGGCTGATGGGCGAAGGCGAACAGCAGACCGGCGCGCTGCCCATCGACGAGACCTACCTGCTGCCGGTGCGCATCTCCCATTCGTCGATGTCGGTGCTGAAAGGCTCCGAGGCCGCCTATTATGTCGTCAAACGCTCTTCGGCCATCACCGTCGCGGCGCAGCTTACGGACAACTGGATCGAATTCCCGTCGCTCGACAAGTACGGCGACAACAGCATGCCGTGGAATAAACTCCGGGCCATGACCTACGAGGCGCTGATCTACATCGACGATTTCGCGCTGACCGACATTCAGGGCAATCCGGTGAGCATTTCGACCGTGATGGGCGAGGAGGACTATGCGCTGCTGCGTATCGGCGACACGAATTTCGAGCGCGAACAGCTGCAGTTCGACGGTTCGGGCGTCGGATTCGGCAAATTCCCCGGACGCGACAACACGAAGGTCCTCCAGAAGGGTTACTGGTATCACGTCGCCTGCACTTACGACCAAAACACCCGCGTCGTACGTGTCTATGTCAACGGCAGGATACAGAGCGAGGGGACCGAGATGGGGCCGGCCGCACTGGACGACAAGAACTTCATCCATCTGGCCCGCCGTGCGCTGTACGACCTGTGGGACAACGAGACCGATCCGGGCAAGAAGGATCAGTACAAGACGCTCGGCTACGATACGTATAGCGAAGCCCGCCAGTTCTTTATCAGTTATTCGTACAACGACTACCGTCCGCTGAACGGCAAGATCGCCGAGGCGCGCGTCTGGTCCGTCGCCCGCACTCCCGAACAGATCTGGGAGAACATGTACAACGTCGAGAACCCGAAGGACGACCCGACGCTGCTCGGTTACTGGAAATTCAACGACGGCAAGGGCAATACGGTGAAGGATTACTCGCGCTACGGCAACGACGGTCAGGCGAAATACGACCTGAAGTGGCCCGACGGCATCGAGATTCCGAAAATTAATGAAGTGGAGGAGTAAATTATGAAGACGCAAAAGATACAGAATTTATTAGTAGTGACGCTGCTCTGCGCGGCGGTGCTCGCGGGCCTTACGGCCTGCGACGCCGACCCCGTGGAACGCGAAGGAGGCAAACTGCCCGACAAGGACGGGCTTGAGAATACCTACGGCATGCTGCGCAGTAACAGGGCGAGCGAGAATGAAGCGTATCTGTTACTAACGCAGGGGGCCGGTTTTGTGACGGATAATATCTATTATCAGATCACCAAACCCGCTGCCGAGGGCCTTGCGCTGGAAATTTGGGTCGATAATTCGCTTTTGGAGGGTTTCAATCAGGCGAATGAAACGGAGTATGAACTGCTGCCTGAAGCGAATTGTGAATTTCCGGACGGTAAAACCCTGACCGTAGCCAAGGAGGGTTTGCGAACCGACCCGAAACGAATCAAGGTGTCGGCCGAGGGTTTGGAGCCGGGAGAATACCTGCTGCCGGTATCCGTCGCCGATAAAAATGCTGCCGATGTCGATGAGAGGCAGGTGCTTTATTATACGATTACGATTCGTCAGCCCCAGCTGGGAGACTATGAACTTCACGACGGCTCGGACCTGTTCTTTGTTTTCTACATCAACACATCGCAGTACCAGCCTCTTCTGGTGGATGATTATTTCATGCAGAAAAAGCTGGCCCGCGGATCGACCGTCAAATGGTATAGCACCGTCGGCAATATCATCAACCTGCGTACCGTCAGGCTCGATTACGAAGCGGAAACCGGACGCGCCAAACTCAGCCTCGGCTCGGATATGCGTTATGTTCTGGACCATTACGTGAAATATAATAGTCCGCTTCAGGACAAAGGCCGTAAGTTGTGCATGAGTATCGAAGGCGGCGGCAAGGGGTTGGGATTCTGCAATCTTTCCGATATGCAGATCGCGGATTTCGCATCCCAGATCAAAGCCGTGGTCTATGAGTATGGATTGGACGGCGTCAACCTTTGGGACCGCAACTCCAGTTACGGCAAGGAGGGCATGCCAGCCATGAATACGACCTCCTATCCCAAGCTGATCAAAGCTCTGCGCGAAGCATTGGGTTCCGAAAAGATGATTACCGTCACCGTCTACGACAAACCGACGGAGTCTTTCTGGGACACCGAGGCGTCGGGCGGAATCGCCGTCGGGGACTACATCGACTACGCATGGTCGGGCTACAATAACAACAACGAGGCTGTGCAGCTGCTCGACCCGTGGCATACCGAGCTGGAGTATGTATCGGCCTATACGCAGAAGCCGATTGCGAATCTTCCTAAAGAACGTTACGGCTGTGTCAATTTCCCGATTTATCCCGGCACGACAGATCCGGTGGAAATAGCTTACAGGGAGCCGGATTTTCTTGTCGATTGGGTGCAGAATAAATACAAACCGAATCAGATTGTCGTATTCGACGACATCCGAACCATTTTACAGGACAAATACGAAACCGCTTGGGATCCGACATTTGCAGCATGTTGTACATATATGGACGATGAAAGCCGCTGGATTCTCGGTACTCGCAACGGTTACAGCTACACTTTGGATACAAACAATCTTGGCACATTACCGAACGGAACCGGAGGTTACGGCAAATGGCTGAAAGATTGGTAAATTGAATATGAAACTAAAATCGGTCGACAGGTTTCATCCAACTCTCTCACATTTTTCTGAAAAGAAAAAACTGCTAAATCCAAAAAAAACTTGAATTCTAACCACTTGAATTTTAAACTTTAATTACTTTAAGCTATGAAAACTTATATTAAGATTTTCAGCACGCTCTTTATCGGAGCAACTGTATTATTTTCCTGCCAACAGGCAGAGGAACCTCAGCTGGATGCTGTTCAGCCGGAGGCGAAAATGACCCGTGCATTCGGAGACAAAACTCCGATTGTCAACATTTATGTCGAGACCAACGACGTGAATCCGCTCAATGCCGGCGATTACAAACTTCCCAACGGCAAGCCCTATGCCGATATCGTGGAATTCTTCGCTTCCAATATTCACAAGGAGACGGTGAACGGTGTCGTGCGTCCGACGCTCTACCTGAACGACAAGATGACCAACCTGCTGGAGAACGGCGGTTACCTGACCTATGTGAAACCCTTGCAAGATATGGGCATCAAGGTGCTGCTTACCGTGCTGGGCGACTGGCAGAATATCGGAGTCACCAGCATGAACGACACGCAGGCCGATCAGTTCGCCACGATCCTTGCCTATGCCGTGCAGAAGTACGGTCTCGACGGTATCGGATTCGATAACGAATATGACGGATCGCCGACTACCGTCAGCGGTTCTTGGGGCAACATCATTACCAAACTGCGCGCTAAGATGCCGGCCGACAAGCTCATCACTGTATTCCAGTGGGGCAACTATGGCTCTTCGCAGATCAACGCCACGGCCGGCGCCAAGATCGATTACGTTTATGCTAACTTCGGGTATAGCACTTACATCGGTGTAGCGGGTGTTACCAAAGACCGTTTTGCTCCGCTGTCGCTCAATCTTGGTGTGTACAATAGTCCTTCTACGGCTGGCGACCGTGCTTATGACTTGGCTGAAGCTGGTTACGGTGCGATCATGCACTTCAACCTGCGCACACGGTCGCAGAACGATCCTACGGCTCTGTTCAAGGCGATTGCCGACGGCGCTTGGGGCGAGACCAACGTGACCTGCACGAACGGCAACCGCCCGCAGGACTGGACGTTCGTTCCCAGCGGTTACACGATTACCTACGCTGAAGCTACTGCCCAATAAATTTCTGAGAGATGAGACTCTGTCGACCGATTTGAGTTGATTATATAGCTTGATCTATGGTCCGTGTATCGTCTTTTGGAGATACACGGGCCTTTTTGCCGTCCGGGAATACGTCGGTTAAGTCACGGCTTCGAATGTGTTGAATGGCCTGATTTTTTATATCTTTGCCCCAGACTGCAAACTGTATTCCTTATGAAATCCCCTTTCCTGCAAAATCTCAATGAACTGCCGGGGCCGGTGTGGCTGTTCGGCGCTTACGGCATGACCCGGCTGGGCGAATGGTCTTTCGCGCTGCTGATGCAGTGCGTGAACGGGAACCTGCGGCTCGACGGCTTGACCGCCGGAATGCAGCTGCTGGGACTTGCCGGGGCATTGCTGCCGGTTGCGCTCCTCTGCTCGCTGGCGCTGCGCAAATCCTATGGGCTGCCTCTGGTCCGCTGGTATGCCGGTTTGCGGGTGCTGGTGCACGGTGTGGCCGTGATTGCCCCGTTGGTTGCAGGTTATGATCCGGAGGTGTCGGGCGGTTATGCCGGGCTGGTGCGTACCGAGGTGCTGAATCTGGTCCGGGGCGGCCTGTGGTTCGGATTTCTTTGCTGGCTGGAACGCTCGCAGACCCTTGCACGGCTGATGCCTGCGGCAAAACGGCGCGCGCTTTGGTGGGCCGTCGTGCCGATGGCCGCACTGGCGCTCTTCGGAATGTAAAAACCGTTGTCGGATATGCGTGCCGGGCCGGATTTGCGGTCCGGTTTTTTGCGTCCCGCGCCGGCGGTTCCGGCGGCTGTGAAGTTCGGCCGTGAAGTCCGGGGGCGTATGCCGCCGTCTGCGTGCCGTTGCAAATCGGACGGCTGTGCGCACCCTTTCCCGGAAGACGCTGTTCCCGCAATATGAAATAAGATATTTTAGAATCAATATTGCCGTTTTGAATGTTTTGTCGTAAATTGTACTCACAACAGTCCCAAAAAAGAAGTGTCGGTGTTGTATTTTCCGAATATGTTTCCTCCATTTGTAGTAACATATTGACTAACACGGAAAGTGTAAGTTTATTCTCGAGTGGTAAATCTTGCAAATTATTACGAAGGAGAGAATAGGCCGGCATTTCTTCACGTTCTGTCCGTTTTCGGATATAGAGCGTGGGACTGTTGCTTATTTTATTCCGTTCCGGACCGGCCGGAAGGACCGACCGCCGGAACGGAATCTGCCAGAGAGCCGTGCGTGTTGATTGTCAGCTTTGTATGCGGGCTACTTTTTGAAACCGATCGCCCGGAGTTCTTCGTCCAGCCGGGCTATTTCGGCCTCGGTGTAGGGGGCGAGGGGCAGACGGCAGTCGCCGCAGTCGATGCCGACGAGTTTCATGATGGCTTTGCCGCCGCGGATGCCGCCGCCGTGGTTGATGATCACGTGCACGATGTCCACCGACTCCTGCTGCGCCGCGCGGGCCTGTTCGAGGTCGCCGGCCATGAAGGCGTCGTAGATGTTTTGGTAGGTGCGGAGCGAGTAGTTGTAGGTGCTGCCCACGCCGCCGCGCGCGCCGACGGCCATGCCGCAGAGCAGCATTTCGTCGAACCCGTTGAGGATGTCGAAGCGGCCGCCGTCGAAACGGATGCATTCGATCATCTCCATGAAGTTGTTCGACGTGAACTTGATGCCGTTCAGGTTGGGAATCTCTTTCGAGCCATTCTTCAGGAAGTCGATCATCGGCAGGTTGATGCCCGTCATCGAGGGAATGTGGTAGGCGTAGAAGGGCAGCGGTGCGCATGCAGCGGCGATGGGTTTGTAGAAGGCCACCAGTTCTTCGACCGAGCCGGGTTTGAGGTAGAACGGGGCGACGGTGCCTACGGCATCTACCCCCCCCCAGTCCGGCGGCATGGCGGGCCAGTTCGATGCAGTCGGCCTGACAGGTGCCGCCCACGTGGGCGATGATGAGGATGCGGCCTGCTACGGCTTTGGTCCACGCTTCGAGCACGCTCTTGCGCTCGGCGGTCGCGGTCGGCGAGGATCGAGCCGATCTCCACGCCGCGGATTCCCGCCTCCAAATAGAGCTCCACGGCGAGCGTCTGGGCGATAAACTGTTCCTTCGGCAGGTTGGGGAGCACTTTTTTCGCATCGACGAAGATGGCGTGTCCGCCGGCCGGCCGCTGGTAGGGTACGCCGTATTCGTCGAGCAGGTCGCCCAGCAGCTTCACCTGGCGGATGCGGGCGTCGAGTTGTTCGTATTCGGTATTTTCGTCCAGCCCCACGGCCAGCGCATCCATGTCGCGGCCCGACATGCCGCCGTAGGTCACGTAGCCCTCGAACATGATGCTGAAGGTCATGGCCTGCCTGTAGAGCTCTTCGCTGCGCATGGCCACGAAGCCGCCCATGTTCACCACACCGTCCTTCTTGGCCGAGATGGTCATGATGTCGGCATAGGTGTAGATTTCTCGGACGATCTCCTTGATCGTCTTGTCGGCGTAGCCCTCCTCGCGGGTCTTGATGAAATAGGCATTCTCGGCGAAGCGGGCCGAGTCGAGCAGCAGGGGTACTCCGTAACGGCGGCATACTTCGGCCGTCTCGCGGATGTTGCGCATCGACACGGGCTGGCCGCCGGCCGTGTTGTTGGTGATGGTCAGCACGACGCACGGAACTTTCTCGCGCGGGTTCTCGCGCAGGAGCTTTTCGAGCTTGGCGATGTCCATCTCGCCTTGAACGGCAACTCCTTCTGGGTGTCGGCCGCATCGTCGATCGTGCAGTCCACGGCGTGGCAGCGGCGGAATTCGATGTGCCCTTTCGTGGTGTCGAAATGGGAGTTGCCCGGGACGATGTCGCCCTCTTGAGCAGTGCCGAAAAGATCACGTTCTCCGCAGCGCGCCCCTGATGCGTGGGCAGGAAGATAAGGCATCCCGAAGATGCTTTCGATCGTCTCCTGAGCCGGAAATAGGACGAGGCCCCGGCGTAGCTTTCGTCGCCGGTCATCATGGCCGCCCACTGGCGGTCGCTCATCGAGCCTGTGCCCGAGTCGGTCAGCAGGTCGATCGTGACCTGGTCGCTGCGCAGCTTGAAAGAGGTTGTAGCGGGCTTCGCGGATCCATGCTCGCGCTCCGCACGTGGAGGTGCGGATGGCCTCGGTCATCTTGATCTTGTAAGGTTCTGCATACGGAAGTGTCATAGAAAAGAGCGTTTTAGGTTATAATTGTTGTTCTATACTCAAAATTATAAAAATATTTTGAGATCTTTGATATCGGTATTATATTTGTGTTGGCCGGTGTGGATTTTCTTAACTTCTTTACCGCTATGAAAAAGTATCGTTGCACCGTCTGCGAGTACATTTACGACCCGGAGTCGGGTGACCCGAGAACGGCATCGACCCCGGTACGGCTTTCGAAGATCTGCCCGACGATTGGGTATGCCCGGTCTGTAACGAAGGCAAATGGGCCTTCGAACCGCTCGAAGAACAATAAAAAACGACGAAGACTATGTTAAACCTCATTGTTTCACTATTAATTTTACCTATTATGGCAACAGACATTGCAGCACAGGCACGGTTTACTCCAAGGAGCTGCCTTATGCTTACGACGCTCTCGCACCGCAGGTCTCCGAAGAGACGCTGCGCTTCCACCACGACAAGCATTACGTGGGGTATGTGAATAAACTCAACGAGCTGATTCTCGATACCCCTTACGCCCAGCAGCCGCTGGAGGACATCGTCGTTTCGGCCGACGGCGCGATCTTCAACAACGCTGCGCAGATGTGGAACCACGAATTCTTCTTCGACGAACTCTCGCCCAAGGCGCAGACCCGTCCCACGGGCGCGCTGCTGAAGGCTATCGACGCGGATTTCGGTTCGTTCGAGCAGTTCAAGGCCCAGATGGAGAAGGCTGCCGTCGGCCTTTTCGGTTCGGGATGGGCCTGGCTCGCCGAGGACAAATCGGGCAAGCTGGCCATCGTCACGGAGCAGAACGCCGGCAACCCGATGTGCCACGGCATGAAGCCGCTGATGTGCTTCGACGTTCTGGCGGGAAAAAATTGGTGGAAATGGCAAAAAGTATTACCTTTATTTTTTTGACCGGACGTTTATTCTGCCATGAATCGCTCTATCGAAAATTCCCCCCCCCATGGTTTGGAGGAGGTCTATGCGGAGTACAGGACGTATTTCGTCCGGATCGCCGTGTCGTATGTCCGTGACAGGATGGTGGCCGAGGATTTGGTGTCCGATACCTTTCTGAAAATCTGGGAGAGCCGCACGGAGACGACGCCCCGGAATCTGCCCGCCTATCTGCTTACCGCGCTCAAGCGCAAGTGTCTGGACTATCTGCGCGACCAAGCCATTCATCTCAGAATTCAACAGAACATGCACCAGACCAGTGCGCGCGTGGTCGGAGAGCGTATCGCGCGGCTCGAAGCCAACGACCCCCAGAACCTGATGATGTCCGAGGCGCTCGCCATCATCGAGCGCGAACTGCGGCGGATGCCTGAACAGCGGCGGCGGATTTTCATCGCCCACCGTTACGAAGAGATGTCCTACCGGGAAATAGCCGCCGTTTACGAATTGTCCGAAGGACAGGTGACCTACGAACTGCGTGCGGCGAAGGAGGCGCTCAAGGCTGCGCTCAAGGATTATCTTCCGCTGATAGGACTCTTGCTGAACGGCTTCTGACGACCGCCCCCCGGAATTATTAAAAATATTTATTTGCGGGATTTTGCGATTTTTTTCGCAAATCCTGCACTGTCGTGCGTCAATATAGCAACTTATGGAAAAGGAAACATTATATCGCTACGTGGCGTGCCAAGCATCGCCTGAGGAGGAGACGGCAGTGCTGACGTGGCTGGAAGCCGATCCTGCACACGAATCGGAACTCGCAAAGGTGCAGCGGCAGCACGATCTGGTGGCTCTGAGCGCTCCGGTCATCAACGAACTTTACGCCAAGGACCGCAGGCGCCGTTTCGGCTCCGTCCTGCGCCGGTGGAGCGCGGCGGCAGCGGCCGTCGTACTGCTCGCCTTCGGCGGTTATTATTTTCACGCCGCACGCGATTTCTCGCGGCAGGGCGAACGGCTACTGTCGGTATCCGTACCCTACGGACAGCGCGTCAGCCTGACGTTGCAGGACGGCACTTCGGTATGGCTCAACGCCGGAACGACGCTGCGCTATCCGGCGCTCTTTACGGGGCGCGAGCGCCGTGTGGAGATCGAAGGCGAAGCCCGGTTCGAAGTGGTGCACGATGCGAAACATCCCTTCATCGTCCGGACATACGCCTGCGACGTCGAGGTGCTGGGCACGAAATTCAATGTCGTGGCCGAGGAGGAGAACGGGCTCTTCTCGACGGCTCTGTTCGAAGGCCGCGTCGCCGTTTCCAGCCGGCTCGTTCCCGGCGAACGACTGGTGCTGGAACCCGACGAGATGGTGACGCTCGAAGGGAAGCATCTCTGTCTCGCGCAGATCGACAACGATGAGGAATATTTGTGGACGAACGGAATCATCAGCCTGACCGATCAGTCGTTCTCCGAGCTGATGCACCGCTTCGAAAAGACCTTCGGCGTCACAATCCGTATCGAGCGCGAACCGTCGATCCGTATCGGACAGGGTAAGATACGGCAGTCGGTAGGTATCGACAATGCGCTTCAGGTGCTGCAGCGGTTTGCCGATTTCGAGTACGAGAAGGACGAACAGAACAACACGATAACCATCCGATAAACTCAGTCTAACCTTAAAAACGACCGGCCTATGAAGTAATCCAAGTTTGTGAGAAACTGTATACTATGATTGTCGGAACCTCAGAAAATGGCCTGTGCGGATGGTAGCACATCGCACAGGCCGGGGTTCAAGCAAACCTCCTACTCAAACCTAAAGTACAAATTTATGAATAAAACATTTATCAGACAAGCGAAAAGGTCATTTACTTTTTTATTCATGCTTGGTCTTTGCGCTATCTGGTCTCCGCGGGCGGCGGCCCAGAACCGCAGCCTGCCCCAAGTTACGATCCGGATGGACCGTGTCCCGATGTCACAGATCATGTCCGAGATCGAACGGCAGACCAAATATCTGTTCGTTACGGGTTCGGATGTCAAGACCGACCGTATCACAAGCCTCGATGTTACGGCGGTGCCGCTTACGGAAGCCCTGAACCGGATGGTGGCGGGTGCGGACCTGACCTACGACATCCGTTCGCTGAGCATCATCCTCTCCGTAAAGAAAGCCGAGCAGCCTGCGGCCGTCGCAGGTTATGTCCGCGACGGGAGCGGCCAGCCGGTCATCGGCGCCACGATCATCGTCCGCGACACCTCGACCGGTACGACGACCGACGCCGACGGCCGTTTCACCCTTTCGGTGCCCGCACCTTCGACGGCATGGCTCGAAGTGAGCTATCTGGGCTATGAGCCGCAGGCGGTTGCCGTCGGCAACCGCACTTCGTTCGACATTACGCTGCGCGAGGCCGCATCGGAGATCGAATCGGTCGTCGTGACGGCCCTCGGCATCAAGCGCTCGGAGAAGGCGCTCTCGTATAATGCCCAGCAGATCAACGCCGAGGACATCGTGGCCGTGAAAGACGTCAATTTCGTCAATTCGCTCAACGGCAAGGTGGCCGGTCTGAATATCAACGCCTCGTCGTCGGGTGTCGGCGGTTCGTCGAAGGTCGTGATGCGCGGTTCGAAATCCATCGAGCAGTCGTCGAACGCCCTCTATGTGATCGACGGCATTCCGATGTGCAACTTCCGCAGCGACGGCAGCGAGGAGTTCGATTCGCAGGGCTCTTCGGAGGCCATCGCCGACCTCAACCCTGAGGATATCGAGTCGATGACCGTCCTGTCGGGCGCAGCCGCCGCGGCACTCTATGGTTCGGATGCCGCCAACGGCGCCATTCTGATCACGACCAAGCGCGGCAAGGCCGGTCAGACGACCGTGACGGTGACGAGCAACACCGAAGTGCTCGCGCCTTTCGTGATGCCGATGTTCCAGACCCGTTACGGCACGGGCGACAAGCTGGCGGGAGCCGCCAACGGCATCTACTCGTGGGGCGAACGTCTGAATGCGTTCAATTACAGGGGCTACGACCCTGCCGACGACTATTTCCAGACGGGCGTCGTGGGCACCGAGACGGTTTCGTTCTCGACGGGCAACGAGCGCAGCCAGACCTATGCTTCGGCCGGCGCCGTCAATTCGCGCGGTATTATTCCCAACAACGGTTACGACCGTTACAACTTCACTTTCCGCAATACCTCGTCGTTCCTCAAGGACAAGATGCACCTCGATCTGGGTGCCAGCTACATTATCCAGAAAGACCGCAACATGGTCAATCAGGGCGTCTACTCCAACCCGCTGGTGTCGGCTTACCTCTTCCCGCGCGGCGACGACTGGGCGGATGTGGAGATGTACGAACGCTACAACCCCTCGCGCGGCATCTACGAGCAGTACTGGCCGACGATGGGAGCCGATACCTATCAGATGCAGAACCCCTACTGGATCAGCTACCGCAACCTGCGCGAGAACCGCAAGGACCGCTACATGATCAACGCCTCGCTGACCTACGACATCCTCGACTGGCTCTCGGTTTCGGGCCGCATCCGGGTGGACAACTCGAACAGCGACTATACCGAGAAGCTCTACGCATCGACCAACAACCTGCGCACCGAGGGATCGCCCAACGGTCTCTACGGCATCACCAAGACCAACGACCGTCAGACCTACGGCGACGTGATGGTCAATATCAACAAGACCTTCGGCGAGAACTGGAGTCTGCAGGCCAACGTCGGCGCTTCGATCTCGGACATGCGTTCCGACGCCTCGAAAGTCCGCGGCCCGATCGCCTACGGAGAGCAGACCGGTTACGACAAGGACGGCAACGCCATCTACGAGCCGAATAACATCCCCAACGTGTTCAACGTCTACAACCTCTCCAATTCGAAGACCGTCCGCGAGCAGATCGGCTGGCGCGAGCAGTCGCAGTCGGTCTTCTTCTCGGCCGAGGTGGGCTTCAAGGGGGCGTATTACCTGACCGTGACGGGCCGCAACGACTGGCCCTCGCAGCTGGCGGGTCCCAACTCGGTGAACTCCTCGTTCTTCTATCCGTCGGTCGGCGCTTCGGTCGTGCTCTCGGAAATCATTCCGAACATGCCCAAGAACCTCTCCTACGTCAAGCTGCGTGCGTCGTACGCATCGGTGGGTCTGGCTTTCTCGCGTTTCTACGCCAATCCGACCCGCTCGTGGAACTCTTCGACCAACAGCTGGAACCTCTCGTCCCAAAGTCCGCTCTACGACCTGAAGCCCGAACGCACCAAATCGTTCGAAGTCGGTCTTACGATGCGCTTCCTCAGACATTTCAATTTCGACATTTCGTACTATAACACCCGTACGATCAACCAGACGTTCAACACGGGCATCCCCGCAAGTTCGATGTACAGCAAGGTCTACAAGCAGGACGGCGACGTGCGCAACCGCGGTTTCGAAATGTCGCTGGGCTACAAGAATACGTGGAACCGCTTCTCATGGGACAGCAACTTCACGGCCAGCGTCAACCGCAACAAGATCATGAAGCTGGGCAAAGAGGTGATCGACCCCAACACGGGCAAGGTCACTCCGATCGGCGACCTGAACGTGGGAGGCATGGGTAACGTCCGCTTCATTCTGCGCGAGGGCGGCTCGCTGGGCGACATCTATTCGCGCGCCGACCTGCGCCGCGACTCGAACGGCGATATCTATCAGGATATGGACGGCAACATCTTCGTGGACAACAAGACGCAGACCAAGGATTTCATCAAGCTGGGTTCCGTATTCCCCGACGCCAATCTGGCATGGCGCAACGACTTCCGCTGGCGCAACTTCAATTTCGGGTTCCTGCTCACGGCTCGTCTGGGCGGCGTAGTCTACTCGCGCACGCAGGCCGTAATGGATTACTACGGCGTATCGGCCTCGTCGGCCGATGCGCGCGATGCGGGCGGCATCGTCATCAACGGCAACGACCTGATCGATGCGCAGAAATGGTACCAGACCGTCGCCAACGGCGATACGACTCCGCAGTACTACACCTATTCGGCTACGAATGTGCGGTTGCAGGAGGCTTCGATCGGCTACACGATTCCGCGCAAGAAGCTGGGAGACGTTTGCGACATCACCCTCTCGATCGTAGGCCGCAACTTGTGGATGCTCTACAACAAGGCGCCCTTTGATCCTGAGGCGGTCGCTACCACCAGCAACTACTATCAGGGCATCGACTATTTCATGATGCCTTCGTTGCGCAGCATCGGCTTCAACGTGCGTGTCAAATTCTAATCAAGCTAAAACGCCATGAAATTCAATATATCGAATATGACGGTGGCCCTTGCGGCGGCAGCGCTCGGCGCGGCATCCTGCACGGCCAACTACGAAGATATCAACCGGAATCCCTATGAGGTTACCGCAGAGGATATGGAGCGGGACGGTTACGCCATGCGGTCGTTCATGACCACCATGCAGAGCTGGGTCATTCCGGCCGACGTCAATCAGTGCCAGTTCACCGATCTGCTGCTGGGCGGGCCTTACGGCGGTTATATCGCCGATGCGAACAGCGGATTCAACACTGGAAAATTCTCGACCTACGACCCGCAGTCGAACTGGTCGCCGGTATTTTACCGGGTTATCTACACCAATGAAATGTCGAACTTCACGGAGTTGTGCAAGGTGACCGAAGACGAGAATGCCATCGCCGTGGCGAAGGTGGTGAAGGTCGCCGGCGTACACCGCGTCGCCGACACCTACGGACCGATTCCCTATACGCAGGTGGGTACGGGCGCCGATCCGGTGCCGCTGGACTCGGAGAAAGAGGTCTTCAAGGCCATGTTCGCTGATCTGGATGCTGCCGTCGAGGTGCTTACGCGCAACCGTGCAGGCATGATCACCACCGATGCCGACCGGCTTTACGGCGGCAGTCTGGAGCGCTGGGGCCGTCTGGCCAACTCGCTCAAGTTGCGTCTTGCGATGCGTATCGTCTATACGGATTTCACCACCGATGACGGTCGTACTCCGCAGCAGCTGGCCGAGGAGGCCGTCAGCTCGGAGCTGGGCGTGATCGAGGACAACTCCGGCAATGCCATGTATACGGGCTTCGGCAAGGACGGCAATCCTTTCTACGTCTGCTTCTTCAGCTATAAGTCCGGTGCGGGCGACCACCGCATCGCCGCCGATATCGCGTCGTTCATGAACGGTTACGACGATCCCCGTCGTGCGAGCTATTTCAACGAGTCGGCTTTCAGCGGAGGCGGCTATGCCGGTCTTCGCAACGGCATCCAGATTCCCGACGATGATCGTATCAACAACTTCTCGCGATATAACGTGACGGCATCGACGTCGCTGATGTGGATGAACGCTTCGGAGGTGGCCTTCCTCCGCGCCGAGGGCGCTTTGCGCGGCTGGGCGATGGGCGGCGACGCCCGGACCTTCTACGAGGAGGGTATCCGGCTCTCGTTCGAGCGTTGCGGCGTCGCGGATCAGCTGACGGCCTATATGGCTTCGACGGCGCTTCCCGGCGGCTATGACGACCCGGCATTCGGTTACAGCTGTTCGAACCAGTCGACGGTCACGATCCCTTGGAACGACGGGGCGGCTTTCGAAGAGAACCTCGAACGCATCATCACCCAGAAGTGGATCGCCAATTTCCCGCTGGGTACCGAAGCGTGGGCCGATTACCGCCGTACGGGCTATCCGCGTCTGTTCCCGGTGGTGGTCAATAACAATCCCGACATCACGAATCTGCAGCTGGGCGCCCGCCGTATGACCTATCCGCTGGAGGAGTACGAGGCGAACGGCGAAACGATCCGGGCCGCCGTGGATCAGTGGCTGGGCGGTCAGGACAAAATGTCCACCCGTCTGTGGTGGGATTGCAATCCCCGGATTCGCTAACCTATAAAACCGTCAAACTATGAAAATCAACATCAAAAGATATTTTCTGCCCCTTGCAGCCGTGCTTTTCATGGTCGGCTGCCACGAGGCCGTCGAGCCTGAGGCGATCGACGTGAACTATTCGTCATTCGAGGAGACGAATCCCGAATTGTATGCCCGGTACATGCAGGCGCTCCGGGAGTACAAGGCCGGTTCGCACAAGGCGGTGTTCGTTACGATGACCGTTCCCGAAAACGGCGCCGCGACGACCCATCGTACGCAGCATTTTACGGCGATACCCGACAGCGTCGACTTCATCGTGGTGAACCCGGTTCCGGCCGTGCTCTGCCAGACGCTTGTCGATGAAATCCGGAAAGTGCATGAGAAGGGAACCCGCATCCTCTTCAATATCGACCTGCAGACATTCGAAAACGACTGGACGCAGGTGCTGAAGGAGGACCCCACGCTCAGCGAGGAAGATGCGCTGGCTTATCTCGGCGGCCGTGTCGGCGAGCAGATCGCGCTGGTAGACCGCTGGGGCTATGACGGCTTCATCTTCACCTACACGGGCAAGGCCGTAGGCAGCATGCAGGACGAGGCGCTGGCCGTCTATACGGCCCGTCAGGAAGCGCTCTTCGCTCCGATCCGCGCTTGGCATGAGGCCCACCCGTCGCATGCGCTCGTCTTCCGCGGCTTCACCGGAGCCGTTACGGAGGCGAATATGCCGCTGCTGGACGAGTGCGCCTACATCATCCTGCCGACCAATGACGTGAAGACGCTCGACGAAATGTCGTTCTCGGCTCTTACCGCAGTCAGCGTTGCCGGCGTGCCGGCCGACCGTCTGATCGTGACGGCCCAGACCACCCGTCCCGGCGACGACAAGAAGGAGTTCGGTTATACCGGCATGGTCGATGCCTTCGGCGATACGGTCGAGGCGATCGAGGCTTGGGCCGGATGGGTGACGCTCCCCTCGCCGGGCCATACCCGTGCGGGGCTGCTGATCGAGGATGTCCAGTACGACTATTACAACCCCGCCAAGGTGTGGGCCAAGACCCGCGAGGCGATCGGCATTATGAACCCCTCCATCTAAAAACTGACAGCCATGAAATACAATAAATGCTTATTGGTTCTCTCGGCACTCGCCGCAGTCGTTTTCACCGGCTGTAAGAACGAGGATGTCGAGAAGCATCGTTTCGACAACAAGTTCTATATCACTTCGGCCATCCTCTCCGACGATCTGCTGATCAAGAGCGATACGCCGGGTTATACCAAGACGATCGAATCGCGTCTGGCCAAGCCTGCCGGACAGCAGGTCGCCGTGACGATCGAGGCCGATCCGTCGCAGGTCGCCGCCTACAACATGATCTACGGCGACAATGCCGTGGCGCTTCCCGCCGAATGCTACGAACTCTCTTCCAACCGGATCGACATTGCGGCCGGTCAGGTGAGCGGCGACGCGATAGAGATCGTGTTCAAGGATATCAACACCCTCGACGGCAGCCGTCGTTACGTGCTGCCCGTGACGGTAACTTCGTGCAATGGCGTGGATCTGCTCGACAGCCGCAGTACGGTCTACTTCGTGGCCCGTCAGGGTGCGATGATCAACGTGGTGGCCAACATCGCGTGGATGAACTTCCCGGTCAGCTGGTCGGCCGACGCCAAACCGCTCGTCAGCGGCATGAAGCAGGTCACCATCGAGGCCCTGCTGCGCAGCGCCGACTGGACCGACGGGCGCGGTGACGCCCTCAGCTCGGTATTCGGTATCGAAGGCAACTTCCTCGTGCGTATCGGCGATGCCGACCGTCCGCGCGACCAGCTCCAGCTGGCGACGGGATCGGCCAACGGCGGCAACTGGCCCGCAGCCAATGCCGCTCCGGGGCTTCCGGTCAACGAGTGGGTGCATATCGCCGTGGTTTGGGACGCCGTAAACGGCGAGCGTATCTACTACCAGAACGGCAAACAGGTGGCCTACTCCAATCAGAAGATGAGCGGATCGGTTACGCTGACCGGCAACTGTTATGTCGGCAAGTCGTACAACGAGGAGCGTTACATCCCCGGAGAGATTTCCGAACTGCGCGTTTGGAGCGTGGCCCGTACGCCGGAGCAGATCGCCGGCAACATGTACGGTGTCAGCCCCGAAAGCGAGGGGCTGGTGGCCTACTGGAAATTCAACGAGGGTTCCGGTTCGACGATCATCGACCATGCGAACGGCACGAATCTCTCTGCCGTGGGCGGCACGCCGACTTGGATTCCCGTAACTCTTCCTGAAGTAAAATAACCAATAACAGCTATTACGCATGAAAACGAGATATTTCAAATCCGGTATTCTCGCCGCAGCCGCAGCCTTGCTCTACTCCGCTGCGTTCGTCTCCTGCACGGACGATGTCACGGTCGGCGAGTGGGACGGCGCCGGCTCGATCGAAACGGGCCTCAATGAAACGGGCGCCGTGCTGCAGGACCTCAACTCCGGGAAGTCGAACACCACCGTCGAATTGTGGAAGGAGACCTACACTGCCGACCTGCGTCTGGTGCTGACCAAAACCCCTTCCGAGGGATTTACGGCCCGCGCCAAGGTCGATGACTCCTATGACGTCGGACAGTACAACAAGGCCAACGGCACGAACTATACGCTTTATCCGGCCGACAAGGTGACTTTTGCCAACGACGGCCTCTTTGCCGCCGCAGGCCGCAATGTCGAACTTACGGTCGAGATGACCGTCCATGCTGCCGAAGGACTCGTAGCAGGCCGGGGATATCTGATCCCCGTAGCCCTCGAAGCCGATGGCGTGATCCTCAAGGAGAGCCATTGTTTCTACGTGGTGAAGGATATGACCTCGATGCCTACCTGCTATAAGGGCGACGACCTGCCGAAGGGCTTCCTGTTCTTCGAGGTCAACGACGTCAATCCGCTCAACGCCCTGACGTTCGAGCTCGAAGACGGACGCCTGCTGTGGGATGTGGTCTGCCTCTTTTCGGGCAACATCAACCATCATGCGGACCGCAACGCTCCGTTCCTGAGCCTCAATCCGCAGACCCAGTACTGGATGGATAACAACGAAGCCTTCATCCAGCCGCTGCGCAAGCGCGGTATCAAGGTGATCATGTGCGTGCTGGGCAACCACGACCAGTCGGGTGTGGCGCAACTTTCCGACTACGGATGCCAGATGTTCGCCAAGGAGTTGGCCACGTTCTGCGAAACATACAATATCGACGGCGTATGCTTCGACGACGAGTATTCGAACGCTCCCGATCTTTCGAATCCCTACTATGCTTCGCGCAGCTCGGCGCGGGCGGCCCGTCTGGCCTACGAATCGAAGAAGGCGATGCCCGACAAGCTTGTCGTTGCCTATTGCTACTCTAGCTTCAATATCAGCGGCTGGCCGACCGAGATCGAGGGACAGGACATTGCGGAGTGGGTCGATATCGCCGTGGGCGATTACGGTTGGTCTACCTCGCCCATGGGCAATATGACCCAGAAGCAGTGCTCGGCCATCTCGATGGAGTTCAACCGCGGTACGGGCGGCAACTTCACCAGCGTTGTCGCCGAGAGAATGCTCGACCCGACGACCGGCAAGGGCTGGTTCATGGGCTTCGCGCCCGACCCGTTGAAGAATACCAACGGCAGGGTGAATAAGAATGCTTGGCGCAATATTTTCGTCAACCGGCTGAACAAAGGTCCCGAAACTCTCTACGGATCGCCGCTCAAGGAGCCGGAGCACTTCTACAAGTTCGCCGACACCACGCGCTATAATTATCCTGAGGACCTGCCGGATACCTATTCGCGTCCGGCGCAGCCTGAGTGGCCGAACTATTGATTCGATTCCGCCTTGCGGGCGGGGTGCGGCCCTGCCTGCGAGGCGATATTAACCGAAAAACAGTAAACGATGAAAAACATGTATAAATATGCACTGCTTTTCGCCCTCGCGGGCGGTGCAGCGCTCTTCACCGGCTGCCGCGCCGACGAGGAGGTCGATCTGGCGGGCTACCCCGAAACGCCGGTCGGCGCAACGATCTCCGGTACTACGGACCGGGTGGCGACTTTCGCGGGAACTTACGATAATGAAGGCGTGCTGAATCTCGCCGGTTCGCTTTCGGGCGAGTATACCATTGCCCTTGCGCAGGCCAGCCCCGAAGAGACGGTCGTTCGCGTAGAACCTATTATCACCAATGTACCGGCCGAGCTGGTCGAGATCAGCGCGCGCGAGCTGGTGATTCCCGCCGGCAGCACTACGGCGGCAGTCTCGGTAAGGATGATCGAGGAGAACTACGACTTCATGGAGAATGTGTTCGGGCCTGTGACCTACGAGCTGGGCGTGCGTGTGGTCGAAGCGCGCGGTTCGCAGGTTCCCGTGGTGGACGGCGAGGCGAAGATGGTGATCGAAAAGGCTGCCTATGTCGCTGTCGCGTCGCTCGTGGGCGTCGAGGGCAATGCCGTGACTTTCAAACGCAACTTCATCGACGGTGCGATCGTCAACGAAGATCCGATAACATATGACGTGAAGGTCGTGGTGGACCGTCCCGTGCTGGAGGATACGAAGTTCGTCGTGAAATCGGCGGGCATTCCCGAAGGATTTGTCGACGACGAGCGCTTTACGCCCGCTGCCGAGGTGACGATTCCGGCCGGGGCGAAAGAGTCGGACGCAACGACGTGGTCGGTGACGGACGACTTCCTCGAAGCGGACGAAGAACTCGGCACTTTCCCGGTGCAGCTCACGGCCGAGCTGGTCGGCGATACCGCCGGGGCCGCCGTCGATCCGGAGGATGCCGGCGTTGCGATTTCGATCGTGAAGAAGTCCGATCTCCTGACTTTCCTGTCCGCGGCCGATCCGTCGTGGAAGAAGTATCCGACGAGCGGATGGACCGTGCAAACCAACGGCAGCTCAAGTTCGAATGCTAATACCGCTCTTTGGGACGGAGATTCGTATTCCGATATTTATCTTTGGAGAGATTCCTCGCTCGAACTTACGATCGACATGAAGACCTTGCAGTGGGTCGCCGGTTTTGATATTCAGGCTTTTAGTATCGACTATTTGGGCGAGTACTTCGAGCTTTCTACGTCGGAAGACGGGGAGAACTGGACGCCGCACGGAGAGCTCCGGCAGGCCGAGGCTCCCAACAGAGGCTATGGCGCAACCAACTACGTTCAGTTGCTCAAACCCTGCAACGCCCGCTATGTCAAGTGGGTCGGCATGAAGGGCAGCACTGCGCTTAGCATCAATGAGTTGTATATCTATGGTCGGAACGAATAACCGCTATCCGGTCCGAATGTTAACGGAGGCTCCCCGCAGAAATGCGGGGAGCTTTTTTTCGGTCTTGACTTTTGTCGGCGGAGGTCCGTCGTCCGGCAATCAGGTCGGTTTGACACTTTTGTAGCCAAAATTCATCATTTTGTGCATTTTTTCGTCCGAAAGGTAGCTTTTCAGCGGGAAAGAGCGTATATTCGCTGCGCTGAAATTGTTTTGTCGATAATGCTGGAGAGAATTCAATATGCGCTGTTCGTGCTGCTCTTCGTGCTGGCGGGAAGTCTCGACGGTGCGACGCCGCAGGGAGGCGCATGCCGGGTACAGCCCGGAATGAGTCCGCAGGCCGCACTCCATGCACCCGTTACGGCGCAGAATTATTTCACGGCCGCCGTAATGCTTTCGGGCGACGCTTCGATCGAGATTCCGGCCCACTCTTCGGAGCATAAGGCCATCGTGCGGCATCGTTTCTATGCCCGTTCGGCTGCGGCGGAAGCCGTGGCGCAGCAAAACTCGGCGCTCTCGGACCGCGGCGCGCGCTATTCCAAGCCGGTCGATTACTACATCTTTTCTCTGGGGCGGATTCTGATTTAGCCCCGGCTGTCCCTTTTTGCCAGCCGCATGGTTTCCGGCCGCGACGTCCCGTCCGCCGGGGGCATGCCCGTTTTTCGTGTTCCGGAATATAAATTCGTAAAATAACAGGTTATGTATTTCACGCTATTGGTGGTCGTCATCCTGACGGCTATTGCGCTGGTCGCAGTCGCGCTGGGTATCGCCCGCGCCATATCGCCGCGCTCGTACAACCCGCAGAAAGGCGAGGCGTACGAGTGCGGTATCCCGACGCGCGGACGGTCGTGGATGCAGTTCAAGGTGGGGTACTACCTCTTCGCGATCCTGTTCCTGATGTTCGACGTGGAGACCGTCTTTCTCTTTTCGTGGGCGGTGGTCGTCCAGGATCTGGGGATTTACGGGCTGGTGAGCATCCTCTTCTTTTTGGTCGTACTGGTTTTGGGCCTTGCATACGCATGGCGGAAAGGAGCTTTGGAATGGAAATAAAGAGAGAACCGAAGATCAAGTCGATGAAATACGAAGATTTCAACGACAACGAATACCTCGAAAAGATGGTCGCCGAACTGCGCGACAACAATACGAACGTGATCGTGGGCTGTCTGGACGAGCTGATCGAGTGGGGCCGCAGCAACAGCCTGTGGCCGCTGACCTTCGCCACGAGCTGCTGCGGCATCGAGTTCATGGCCGTGGGCGCGGCGCGTTACGATTTCGCCCGGTTCGGGTTCGAAGTGGCCCGCGCCTCGCCGCGTCAGGCCGACTTCATCATGGTCGCCGGCACCATCACCCACAAAATGGCCCCGGTGCTCAGGCGCCTTTACGACCAGATGGCCGATCCGAAGTACGTGATCGCCGTCGGGCGGCTGCGCCATCAGCGGCGGCCCGTTCAAGAAGTCGTACCATGTGCTGAACGGCGTGGACAAGATACTGCCGGTCGATGTCTATATACCCGGGTGCCCGCCGCGCCCCGAGGCGATGCTCTACGGGCTGATGCAGTTGCAGCGCAAAGTGAAGTTACAGCGGTTTCTTCGGCGGGGTGAACAAGCAGATCGGCCGCGAAGAGTATGAAGAGCTGCTGCGCCGCGACCTGACCTCGGAGCGGAACGATTTGAATGTGGAAGGAGGAGAAAAGCAATGAGTATGACGCTGAAAGACAAGATAACGGCATGGGAACCTCAGGCCGTATGGTCCGAGGCGGGCGACGGCATGTGGACCGTGCCCGCGGAGAAGTTTCACGATCTGGCCGCCCGGCTCAGGGCCGCGGGATTCGATTTCCTGCGCAGCCTGACGGGCATGGACTGGGGCGAAGAGGGGTTCGGAGCGGTCTACCACCTCGAAGCCACCGCGACGGGCGAGAACGTCGTGTTGCGGACGCTGACCCCCAGCCGCGAGAAGTGCGGGCTGCCTTCGGTCTGCGACCTGTGGAAGGCCGCGGAACTGAACGAGCGCGAAGTCTTTGACTATTTTGGCATCGGTTTCCTGAACCACCCCGACATGCGGCGCCTGTTCCTGCGCGACGACTGGGTGGGGCACCCCCTGCGTAAGGATTATGACCCGGGGCTCAATCCGTTGCGCATGACCAACGAGGTGTCGAAGGACAGCGCTCCGAGTTTCGAGCTGACCTCCGACGGCAGTTTCATCCGCAAGCGCAACGTGCTCTTCGAAGAGGACGAATACGTCATCAACGTCGGTCCCCAGCACCCTGCGACGCACGGCGTGCTGCGCTTCAGGGTTTCGCTGGAGGGTGAGATCATCAAGAAGCTCGACGTGCACTGCGGTTATATCCACCGCGGCATCGAGAAGCTGTGCGAGGGGCTGACCTATCCCCAGACGCTGGCCCTTACGGACCGGCTGGATTATCTGGGGGCCGCGCAGAACCGTCATGCGCTCTGCATGTGCATCGAGAAGGGGCTGGGCGTCGAGGTGTCGGAGCGGGTGCAGTATATCCGCACGATCATGGACGAGCTGCAGCGCATCGATTCGCACCTGCTGTTCTTCGCGTGTCTCTGTATGGACATGGGGGCTTTGACGGCGTTCTTCTACGGGTTCCGCGACCGTGAGAAGGTGCTCGACATTCTGGAGCAGACCACCGGCGGGCGCCTGATCCAGACCTACAACACCATCGGCGGCGTGCAGGCCGACATCCATCCCGAATTCGTGCGTAAGGTCAAGGAGTTCATCGCCTATATGCGTCCGCTGCTGCGCGAATACCACGAAATATTCACGGGCAACGTCATCGCGCAGGAACGCCTGAAGGGAACGGGCGTGCTGACCCGTGAGGATGCGATCTCGTTCGGCGCCACGGGCGGCACGGGACGCGGGCTGGGCCTGCGACGTGCGCAAGCGCCACCCCTACGCCATGTACGGCAAGGTGGATTTCGAGGAGGTACTCTACGACGAGGGCGACTGCTTCGCCCGCTACATGGTGCGTATGCGTGAGATCGAACAGAGCATGAATATCATCGAACAGCTGATAGACAACATTCCGAAGGCGAATACCAGTTGAAGATGAAGCCCGTGATCCGCATACCCGAAGGCAGTTACTACGCCGCCGTCGAGGGCAGCCGCGGGGAGTTCGGGGTGTTCATCGAGAGCCGCGGGGAGAAGTCGCCCTACCGCATGAAGTTCCGCTCGACGGGGCTCCCGCTCGTGTCGTGCCTAGAAACCATTGCGCGGGGGACGAAGATCGCCGACCTGATCGCCATCGGCGGTACGCTGGACTACGTCGTGCCCGATATAGACCGGTGAGCGGTTGAAAGCTTCGCCGGTCGGCGCCGGCTTTTCCCGATGTTTTTTTCCGCCGCAGGCGGATAAGTCCCCTTCGATGAGGGGATTTAGGAGAGGGGCAGACTTGTAAGCACGGCCAGAGACCGTGAATTGCAGCCGGGGAGAGCGGAAAACGGATTGAAAAAGGAAAAACTTACAGATATGTTTGATTTTAGTATAGTAACGAGCTGGATTCACGGGCTGCTCACGTCGCTGATGCCCCTCGGGCTGGCGGTCTTCCTGGAGTGCGTGATCGTCGGTGTCTGCCTGCTGCTGATGTACGCGGTGATCGCCATCCTGATGATCTTCATGGAGCGTAAGGTCTGCGCGGCCTTCCAGTGCCGTCTGGGGCCCGTGCGCGTGGGGCCGTGGGGCACGTTGCAGGTCATCTGCGACGTATTCAAAATGCTCACCAAGGAGATCATCACCATCCGCCGTTCGGACAAGTTCCTCTACAACCTCGCGCCCTACATCGTCATCCTGGCGTCGGTGCTGGCTTTCGCCTGCCTGCCTGTGAACAAGGGGCTCGAGGTGCTGGACTTCAACGTGGGCGTCTTCTTCCTGATGGCGGCCTCGTCGATCGGCGTGGTCGGCATCCTGCTGGCGGGGTGGAGCTCCAACAATAAGTATTCGCTCATCGGCGCCATGCGAAGCGGTGCGCAGATGATCTCGTACGAGCTGTCGATCGGGCTGTCGATCCTGACGATCGTCGTGCTGACCGATACGATGCAGTTCTCGGAGATCGTGGCCCGCCAGGCCGACGGTTGGTTCATCTTCAAGGGGCATGTCCCGGCGCTGGTCGCCTTCGTGATCTACCTGATCGCGGGCAACGCCGAGGTCAACCGCGGGCCGTTCGACCTCCCGGAGGCCGAGTCGGAGCTGACGGCAGGGTACCACACCGAGTATTCGGGTATGCACTTCGGCCTCTTCTACGTCGCCGAGTTCGTCAACCTGTTCGTCGTTTCGGGCGTTGCGGCCACGATCTTCCTCGGAGGGTGGATGCCGCTGCACATCCCCGGCTGGGAGGGCTTCAATGCCGCCATGGACTACATCCCCGGCTTCGTCTGGTTCTTCGGCAAGGCGTTCTTCGTGGTGTGGCTGCTGATGTGGATCAAGTGGACGTTCCCGCGCCTGCGTATCGACCAGATACTGACGCTGGAATGGAAATACCTGGTGCCGATCGGGCTGGCAAACCTGCTGCTGATGGTCATCGTCGTCGTATTTAAACTGCATTTTTAGTCATGAGTAGCTATATTAAAGGATTCTTTCACGGACTGGGGTCCCTGTTGACGGGACTCAAGGTGACGGGCCGTGAGTTTTTCACGCCCAAGGTCACCGAGCAGTATCCGGAGAACCGCGCCACGCTCAGGATGTTCGACCGCTTCTGCGGCGAACTGACCATGCCGCACGACGCCGAGGGCCGGAACAAGTGTATCGCCTGCGGCCTGTGTCAGTCGGCGTGTCCCAACGGCACCATCCGCATCACGACCGAAGTGGTCGCCGATCCCGAAACGGGCAAGAGCCGCAAGCGGCTGGTGCTCTACGAGTACGATCTGGGGGCGTGCATGTTCTGCCGTCTGTGCGTCAATGCCTGCCCGACCGGGGCGATCCGTTTCTCGACCGACTTCGAACATGCGGTCTACACGCGCGAGAAGCTGGTCAAAACCCTGAACAAACAATAAGCCATGGAGATAACACTCGAATTAATCGTCTTTACGGTGTTGGCGGTCTTTACGGCCGTGAGTGCTCGTGCTGGCTGTGACGACCAAGCGTATCCTGCGCGCGGCGACCTACCTGCTGTTCGTGCTGTTCGGTACGGCGGGCATCTATTTCCAGCTGAACTATTCGTTCCTCGGTGCGGTGCAGCTGCTGATCTATGCCGGCGGCATTACGGTGCTGTACGTCTTCTCGATTCTGCTGACCTCGAGTCAGGGCGACAAGTCGGAGGACATAAAGGGCTACAAGCTGTTCGTGGGGCTGGCGGCGACGCTGCTGAGCCTCGGGGTATGCCTCTATGTGACGCTCGGCACGATTTCATGCCGTCGCATTTCGTCCACGGCGAACTGCACGTGCAGACGATCGGCCACGCGCTGATGAGCAGCGGCAAATATGGCTACGTGCTGCCGTTCGAGGTCATCAGCATCCTGTTGCTGGCCTGCATCGTCGGCGGAATCCTCATCGCACGCAAACGCTAAAAAGAGTACGACTATGATACACATGGAATATTACCTCGTCCTCTCCACGATCATGATGTTCGTGGGAATCTACGGGATTTGTGACGCGCCGCAACCTGCTCGCGATGCTGATCTCCGTCGAGCTGATCCTCAATTCGGTCGACATCAATTTCGTCGTATTCAACCGCTTCCTGTTCCCCGAACAGCTGGAGGGATTCTTCTTCACGCTATTCGCCATCGGCATCAGCGCCGCGGAGACGGCCGTCGCCATCGCCATTATCATCAATATTTACCGCAACATCCGCAATATCGAGGTCAAGAGCCTGCGGGAGATGAAGTGGTAGCCGAAAACGAAAAACGACTCTTATGGAATATACGATTCTGATTCTGCTGCTGCCCCTGCTGAGCTTCCTCTTCTTAGGCTTGGCCGGCATGAAGCTCAAGCCCGTGGCGGCGGGCCTCGTCGGCACGGCGGTGCTGGGGGTGGTGATGCTGCTGAGCTGCTGCACGGCGTTCGAATACTTCATGGCCGGGCGCGATGCCGCCGGGGCGTTCCCGACGCTGATTCCGTGGAACACGGTATGGCTGCCGATCAGCCGGACGCTGCATATCGACCTGGGCATCCTGCTCGACCCGATTTCGGTGATGATGCTCGTGGTGATCTCGACCGTCTCGCTGATGGTACACGTCTACTCGCTGGGCTACATGAAGGGCGAGCGGGGGGTTCAGCGTTACTATGCTTTCCTGTCGTTGTTCACGATGAGTATGATGGGGCTGGTGGTGGCTACCAACATCTTCCAGATGTACCTCTTCTGGGAATTGGTGGGCGTAAGCTCCTACCTGCTCATCGGCTTCTATTACACGAAGAAGGAGGCCGTCGCGGCCTCGAAGAAGGCGTTTATCGTGACGCGCTTCGCCGACCTGGGGTTCCTCGTCGGCATCCTCTTCTACGGGTACTATGCCGGGACGTTCTCCTTCACGCCCGACGTGCAGCTGCTGGCTGCCGCCGGTGCGATGATCCCGCTGGCGCTGGGGCTGATGTTCATCGGCGGCGCGGGCAAGAGCGCGATGTTCCCGCTGCACATCTGGCTGCCCGACGCCATGGAGGGCCCGACGCCCGTGTCGGCGCTGATTCATGCCGCGACGATGGTCGTGGCGGGCGTCTACCTCGTGGCGCGCATGTTCCCGCTCTTTGTCGGCTATGCGCCCGAGGTGCTGCACTGGACGGCCTATATCGGTGCCTTTACGGCGCTGTACGCCGCCGTCGTGGCCTGCGTCCAGAGCGACATCAAGCGTGTGCTGGCGTTCAGTACCATTTCGCAGATCGGCTTCATGATCGTGGCGCTGGGCGTCTGCACCTCGGCTGATCCCATACGGGCGGGCTGGGGTACATGGCCTCGATGTTCCACCTCTTCACGCACGCCATGTTCAAGGCGCTGCTGTTCCTCGGCGCCGGGTGTATCATCCACGCCGTGCACTCCAACGAAATGTCGGCCATGGGCGGCCTGCGCAGGTACATGCCCGTGACGCATGCGACGTTCCTCGTGGCCTGCCTTGCCATTGCGGGCATCTGGCCCCTGAGCGGTTTCTTCTCGAAGGACGAGATCCTGACGGCGTGCTTCGCCTTCAGCCCCGTGATGGGGTGGCTGATGACCGCCGGATCGCCGGCCTGACGGCGTTCTACATGTTCCGCCTGTACTACAATATCTTCTGGGGACGCGAGAACCGGGAACTGCATGCGGCGCACAGGCCGCACGAGGCTCCGCTGACGATGACCCTGCCGCTGGTGTTCCTGGCCGCAGTGACGCTCGTCGCGGGGCGCGATCCGTTCGGGAAGCTCGTCAGCAGCGACGGGATGCCCTACACGATCCATATCGACCGCGTGTGGCGGGCGTGAGCCTCTGTGTGGCCGCCGCGGGCATTGCGCTGGCCACGTGGATGTACCTGCGCGAGCGGCAGCCCGTTGCCGACCGGCTGGCCCTGCGGTTCCGCGGCCTGCACAGGGCGGCCTATAACCGGTTCTATATCGACGACGTTTATCAGTTCGTCACCCACAAGGTGATCTTCCGCTTTGTTTCGACCCCGATCGCGTGGTTCGACCGCCACGTCGTGGACGGCTTTATGAATCTGCTGGCAAGGGCGGCCGACGGCGCGGCGTACGCGATCCGCGACATGCAGAGCGGCAGCGTGCAGCGTTACTGCATCTGGTTCCTCGGCGGTGCGCTGGACTTACGATCTTCTTGCTGTTAATCTGCTAAACTGTAGCTGTTATGAATATGTTATCCTGTTTCCCGCCATCCCGGTGCTGATGATGCTGGGGCTCTGGCTCTCGAAGTCCGCGCGGCAGGTGCGTGCCGTGATGGTGGCGGGGTCCTCGCTGCTGCTGGCGCTGGCGGCGGTGCTGGTGGTGCGCTACCTCGGCCTGCGCGAAGTGGGCGAGCAGGCCGCCATGCTCTTTACCGCGAGCCATGTGTGGTATGCTCCGCTCAATATCCACTATGCCGTGGGCGTAGACGGCATCTCGGTTGCCATGCTGCTGCTGTCGGCCATCATCGTATTTACGGGTACGTTTGCCTCGTGGCGGATGCAAGGAGCAGGTCAAGGAGTACTTCCTCTGGTTCTGCCTGCTGAGCGTCGGCGTCTTCGGGTTCTTTATTCGGTGGACCTCTTCACGATGTTCATGTTCTACGAGGTGGCGCTGATTCCGATGTATCTCTGATCGGCGTGTGGGGCAGCGGCCGCAAGGAGTATGCCGCCATGAAGCTGACGCTGATGCTCATGGGCGGTTCGGCGCTGCTGCTGATCGGCATTCTGGGCATCTACTTCGGCGCCGGGGCCACGACGATGAATATTCTGGAGATCGCGCAGCTGCATAACATTCCGCTCGCGCAGCAGTATGTCTGGTTTCCGCTGGTCTTCGTCGGGTTCGGCGTGCTGGGCGCGCTGTTCCCCTTCCATACGTGGAGTCCCGACGGCCATGCTTCGGCTCCGACGGCCGTGTCGATGCTCCATGCCGGCGTGCTGATGAAGCTGGGCGGCTACGGCTGTTTCCGCGTGGCGATGTACCTCATGCCCGAAGCGGCGCACGAACTGAGCTGGATATTCATCATACTGACGACGATCTCGGTTGTGTACGGCGCCTTGGCGGCCTGCGTGCAGACCGACCTCAAGTATATCAACGCCTACTCGTCAGTGTCGCACTGCGGGCTGGTGCTGTTCGCCATCCTGATGATGAATACCACGGCGGGTACGGGAGCGTCCTGCAGATGCTGAGCCACGGCCTGATGACGGCGCTCTTCTTCGCGCTGATCGGCATGATCTACGGCCGCACGCATACGCGCGACGTGCGCGAACTGAGCGGGCTGATGAAGGTGATGCCCTTTCTGGCGGTGGGCTACGTCATCGCGGGCCTGGCGAACCTCGGCCTGCCCGGCCTGAGCGGCTTCGTCGCCGAGATGACGATCTTCAACGGCGCGTTCATGGACAACGACACGTTCCACCGTGTGGTGACGATCATCGCCTGCACGAGCATCGTGATTACGGCGGTTTACATCCTGCGGGTGGTGGGGAAAATTATTTACGGCACCTGCACCGACGAACACCACCTCAAACTGACGGACGCCACGTGGGACGAACGCCTGTCGGTCGTCTGTCTCGTCGTCGCCATCGCCGGCATGGGGCTCGCGCCGCTGTGGGTGAGTGACATGATCCGGGAGAGCGTTTCGGAGATCATTACACACTTAATGAATTAAGCGACTATGGATTACAGCAATATATTCTCGTCATGCAGGCCGAAGTGACGCTCATCGCGGTGATCGTCCTGCTGTTCCTCTATGACCTGATCGCCGGGGAGCGCGGAAGGCGCTGGTTTTCGGCGGTGGCCTGCGGGCTGCTCGCGGTGCAGGTGCTGGCCAATGTCGTTCCGGGGACTCCGGGCGAGGTATTCGGCGGCATGTTCTGCTATGTGCCGATGCACACCGTCGTCAAGAGCGTGCTGGCCATCGGGGCGCTCATCGTCTGCCTGCAGGCCGGTACGTGGCTGCGCCGCGGCGACACGGCCCACAAACAGGGCGAATTCTACATCCTGACTGCTTTCGACGCTGCTGGGCATGTATCTCATGGTCGGGCGCGGGCAACTTCCTGCTCTTCTTCCTGGGCATGGAGCTGGCTTCGGTGCCGATGGCCTGTCTGGTGGCGTTCGACAAGTACAAGTTATTCGGCCGAAGCGGGTGCGAAGTACATCCTCTGCGCCCTCTTCGCAGCGGGCTGATGCTCTATGGAATCTCGTTCTTCTACGGGACTACCGGGACGCTCTACTTCGGCGATATGGCGGCGCGCATTACGGGTTCGCCGCTGCAGATCATGGCCATGGTCTTCTTCTTCGCGGGGCTGGGGTTCAAGATTTCGCTCGTGCCGTTCCATCTCTGGACGGCCGATACCTACCAGGGGCGCCGACGGCCGTGACTTCCTACCTCTCGGTCGTGTCGAAGGCCTCGGCGGCGTTCGTGCTGATGACCGTGCTGATGAAGGTCTTCGGGCCGATGATCGGGCAGTGGCAGACGCTGCTCTATGCCGTGACGGTGCTTTCGATCACGGTTGCGAACCTCTTCGCCATCCGGCAGAAGGACCTGAAGCGCTTCATCGCCTTCTCGTCCATCTCGCAGGCCGGCTACATCATGCTGGCCGTGATCGGCGGCAGCGCCATCGGAATGACTTCGCTCGTCTTCTACGTGCTGGTATACATGGCGGCCAACCTTGCCGTCTTCGGTGTCGTTTCGACCATCGAGCAGCATAGCGGCGGCAAGGTCGGGCTGGCCGATTACAACGGGCTTTACCGTACCAATCCCAATTGGCCTTGATGATGACCCTCGCGCTCTTCTCGCTGGCAGGCATCCCGCCTTTTGCCGGGTTCTTCTCGAAGTTCTTCGTCTTCGCTGCAGCATTCAAGGGCGGCTTCCACCTGCTGGTGTTCATCGCGCTTGTCAATACGGTGGTTTCGCTCTATTACTACCTGTTGGTCGTGAAGGCGATGTATATCACTCCGAACGATGCGCCCGTCGCGCCGTTCCGCAGCGACCGCTATACCCGCATCAGTCTTGCGCTCTGCATGGCGGGCGTCCTGCTGCTGGGAGTCGTCAGCGCCGTATACGACGGTATAAACGCTTTCGCGTTCGGGCTTTGACGGGGTGAATGGAAAAAGAGGGCGGCATCTTCTGCGGATGCCGCCCTCTTTTCGTGCGGATGAGTTTTTGCCAGCGCAATGCCGGCGGGCCTGCCGCCGTTTCAGTTGTCCGGCCGAGGCCGTCTTGTGTGCTTCTTGAGGCCGGTCGCCTGCCGTTGTCCGGGGCCGTCGCGCCGTCAGTCTTCGTGGGCTTTTTCGAGATTCAGCAGGTGGGTTTTCACGCCCAGACCTCCGGCATAGCCGACCAGTGCGCCCGTGCTGCCGACCACGCGGTGGCAGGGGACGACGATGGCGATCGGGTTGCGGTTGTTGGCCATGCCTACCGCGCGGCAGGCCGTCGGGCGGCCGATCTGCGCCGCGATCTGGCCGTAGGTGCGGGTCTCGCCATAAGGGATCGTCCTCAGGGCCTCCCACACGGCTTGCTGGAATGGAGTGCCGGCGGGCGCCAGCGGGAGGGTGAACTCGCGGCGCGTTCCTGCGAAGTATTCGGCCAGCTCGGCCGCCGCCTGCAGGAGCAGGGGACCGGCCGTCTCCGGCGTACACGTCTCCGGGGCGTTGCGCGGTCTGCGCCGGTTGCGGTATTCGCGGCCGAAGAAGATGCGGGTGACGGCTTCGTCCGAAGCCGTGATGCCGAGTTTTCCGACGGGTGTTTCGATGAAGAGCATCCGTTCCATATCGTCTCGTTTTAAAGGTTGTCCAGCGTGTAGCGGATCATTTTCTGCCGGACATTGGCCGTGTCGTCGGGCTGCATCGAATGGTTCTGGTCGGGATAGACCATCATGTCGTACTGCTTGCCGCAGCGGTTCAGGGCACGTGCCATCTCCACGCTGTTCTGGAAGTGGACATTGTCGTCGGCCGTGCCGTGGATGATGAGCAGGCGGGTCTTGGTGTCGTCGAGCATCCGGGCGAAGTTGATCGGGGAGTTGTCGTCGTAGCCCGCAGCGTTGTACTGCGGCAGGTTGTTGTAGATTTCGGTGTAGATCGAGTCGTAGTAGCGCCACGAAGTGACGGGCGCCACGGCGATTGCCATTTTGAACAGTCCGTGCCCTTTGAGCGCGCAGCTCAGGGCCATGAATCCGCCGTAGGACCAGCCGTAGATGCCGATGCGCGCCGGGTCGGCATAGGGCTGCGCCGCCATGTAGCGGGCCAGCGAGAGCTGATCCTCGACTTCGAGCGCGCCCAGCCGTCCGTAGGTCGATTTCTTGAACTTCTCGCCCCGGAACCCGGTGCCCCGGCCGTCGGCGCAGACCACGATGTAGCCTTGTCGGCCAGCGCATCCTCCCAGTCGAGCGACCAGCGGTCGCTTACCGACTGCGAGCCGGGACCCGAATACTGGGTCAGCAGCACGGGGTAACGCTGCGAAGCATCGAAGCCGCGGGGCTTGACGATGTAGGCGTTGAGCGTGTCGCCGCGCTCGGTGGCGAAGGTGAAGAACTCCTTTTGCGGCGCTGTGCGGCCGCCAGCTCATCGCGCAGGGCCGGCTGTCGGCCAGCGTGCGGACCGGGTTGCCTTCGTTGTCGCAGATCTCGACCCGGTTGGGGGTCGTGGCGTTGGAGAAGGTCGAGATGTAGTATTTCATCCCGGCACTCGGCGCGATCGTATAGTAGCCTTCGCCCGTGGTCAGACGGCGCTTCTGCTTGCCGTCGAGCCGCACGCTGTAGAGGTTGCGGCGCAGCGGAGAGGTCTCAGTCGAGAGGTACCACACGCGCTTGCCGTCGGTGCCGCGACGTCGGTCACCTCCCAGTCGCCCTTGGTCACCTGCGCGAGGAAACCCTTGCGGATGCTGTAGAGGTAGAGGTGCATGTAGCCCGTGTGTCTCTCCTGCCGTACGAGGAAGCGGTCTTTGTCCACGAACGTGAGCGAGTCTTGTCATCCACGCGCTCGACGTACTGCTGCGAGCGTTCGTCGTAGATCGTGCGCTGGGCGCCGTTGGGTTCGCAGAGGATCACCTCGAAGGTGTTCTGCCTGCGGTTGAGGCGGAAGAAGTAGAGCCGCCCGTCTGGTGTCCAGCCGATGCGGGGAATGTACTGGTCGGTCTCGCCGCCCGTGTCGATGCGCTCTTTGTCCCGGTTGCAAGGTCGCAGACCCACACTTCGACCGTCGAATTTCGCTCGCCGGCCTTGGGGTATTTGAACGAGTAGGCCTGGTTGTAGAGCTTGCCGTCGAAGCGCATCATTTCCATCAGGGGCACCTGAGATTCGTCGAAGCGCAGGTAGGCGATGCGGCGGCTGTCGGGCGAGAAGGCATAGGCTCTGGTGAAGCCGAACTCCTCCTCGTAGACCCAGTCCGTCGTGCCGTTGATGACCGAATTCCACGCACCGTCGTCAGTGATGCGGCGCGTCGCTTGCCCGCGGTATCGTAGACGTAGAGGTCGTTGCGGTCCGAATAGGCGATCAGCTTGCCGTCGGGCGAGAACGAAGCGTCGCGCGGGGCTTCGGCCTCGCGGAGTACGGGCATCAGGCTGTTGCCCGAGCCAGGAAATAGCTGGTCGTGTAGGAGTGGCGGTAGATCGGCTTCGACCCCGAAGCGATCAGTATCTGCCGCTCGTCGGGCGAGAAGGAGTAGTCCGTGATCGACGAGGTTGGCCGTCGGCTTGGGGAGCATCTGCTCGCCCTGCCCCGCCGTGGCGTAGCCGTAACGGACGATGTTGCTGCCTTCGAGCGTGGTGTAGTGCTCGCCGTCGGCCATCGAGCGGATGCCGCGGACGGTCTCGTTCATGCCCCGCAGTCGTGCGATCTCGGCATATTCGCCCCGCGCCTGTACCGTACCTGTGCCGACCGCTGCGGCTGCGAGGAGTGTGAAAAGTTGTGCCTTCACGTGGGAATCGGGTTTAAATGTCCTCTACTTCGAAATCGTAGCCGAGCCGCTTGCCCGTGACGAATTTCGAGTTGTCCATCTTGGTGTTGAACTGATCGACCGTCACGCGCTTGTTGTCCTCGTAAGGCGGCATCAGCAGGTCGAAGTTCAGGGCGAACCAGATCGCCTCTTCGAGGATGCCGATCAGGGCTTCGCGGTCGATCTCGCCTTGCCGAAGTTCATCGCCCGCATCGAGGTCTGCTGTTTGCCCTCGACGAAGTAGCGGCGCTCGCGGTTGATGAAGATGCGGCCGATGAGGTAGCCTTCGTCAGCGTTGCGGTTGAACTTGAACGAGTCGGAGAGGAAGTTGTAGATGTTGATCAGGCCGCAGTAGGAGTTTTCGCGGTCGGACTGTACATAGGGATTCTGCCAGATCAGGTGGTTGGCGTCGAATTCGAAGACGTCGGTGTGCATCTGGAAAATGAGAATGTCGTTGGCCACCTGCAGCTGCGCCTCGAACTTCCGCGGTCGCGGTATTCGAGCCTGACGCGGCGGTCGAGCTTGCCGTCGAGCTCGTCGTCCAGCTCCGATGCCATTTCGACAGCGTCTCCTTCAGCTCGTTGAAGGCTGCGAAGGTGTTGTCGAAGATCCGTTGCTTGAGGGTCGACTTGCGGATGATCGTATCCAGGATCTTGCTCCTTAGCGGTGTGGTTTCCATGCTATCGTGTGTTTTACTTTATGCGTATCTGTTGCCCCTGTTCGAGCGTGCTGCCCGGCCTGAGCTTGTTGAGCTTCTCGATCGAGCGGGTGCGGATGGCGTACGACTGGCCCACGGCGTAGGCCGTTTCGCCCTGACGGCAGGTGTGGGTGTGGGCATTGCCCTCCCAGCGCTTCTTCTTGCGCTCGATGTAGACCACCTCGTGGGGCAGCGGCTGGGCCTTCTTGTCTTCAGATCGTTGAACTTACGCAGATTGCGAGCCGAAATGCGGAACTTCTTCCCGATATTCTCGAACGTGTCGCCCTCCTTGGCCAGCACGTAGTGCACGCCGTTGGTCGCATAGACGTTGTAGCCGTTGTGGGCGTTGATCGTCACCCGGTAGTTGTCCGGGTCGACGGCCGGCGAAGCTCCTGCGGCCGGCTCGACGCTGCTCTGGTCGGCGAACCAGCCTTCGGGGTCGGTTACCTTGCGCCCCGCGCGAGGCGTAGAGCCGCTCGCCGTCGGGCCGGTCGAGCAGGTAAAGCTGGGCCTCCTCGATGATGCGGTGAGCCGCTGCGCGTAGTCGGGTGCCGTGGCGTAGCCGGCGGCCTTGAGCCCCCGCGCCCAGCTCTTGTAATCGTCGGACGAGTAGGCGAACAGCGAGTCGTAGCGCGGCTGCGAGTCAAGAAATTCGGCATGGTCTTGGTACGAGGCTTCGACCGTGGGGTAGCTGCGGAAGCACTCCGCCCTTGGCGTCGTCGTCGTAATAGACCTTGTCGCCCGTCCAGTTGCGCTTGCACTTGATGCCGAAGTGGTTGTTCGACATGCAGCGAGAGACAGCTGTTGCCGCAGTCGGACTCTAGGATGCCCTGTGCCATGGTGATGCTGGCCGGGATGCCGTACCGCTCCATGTGGGCCACGGCGATGGATTTGTAGCGGTCGATATACTCCTCGCGGGTCTGGCGGACCTGCGCCCGCAGGCTTCCGAATGCCGTCAGGAGGATTCCTGCGAGCGATATTGCTTTTTTGGAAAAATTCATTATCTTTGTTTAATCTTTACGGACAAAGGTATAATTTTCCCACGAGAATTACAATATAAAATGCACTGCTGAGCTATGTTTACCGAAAACGCAAACCGCATTTTCAACCGGGTTATCGAAGAGTATCACCGCTGGGACGATGTGGACCGCCCCGTCGAGAATCCCTATGAGCCGGGAACGATCGATCACCTGCTATCATAAAAACTGGATCGACACCGTGCAGTGGCACCTGGAGGATATCATCCGCGACCCGCAGATCGACCCCGTGGCCGCACTGGCCATCAAGCGCCGTATCGACAAGTCGAACCAGGATCGTACCGATATGGTGGAGTATATCGATTCGTACTTGCTCGACAAATACAGAGGATAGAACCCCGGCCCGATGCTCAGGCTCAATACCGAGACCCCGGCGTGGGCGATCGACCGTCTGTCGATCCTGGCGCTGAAGATTTACCACATGGCATGCGAAGCCGAGCGTACGGACGTCGGTGACGCCCACCGTGCGGCGTGCCGGAAGAAGCTCGACGTGCTGCTGGCGCAGCAGGTCGACCTTTCGAAAGCGATCGAAGAGCTGATCGAGGACATCGAGGCCGGCCGCAAGTACATGAAGACCTATAAGCAGATGAAGATGTATAACGACCCGGCGTTGAACCCGGTGCTTTATGGGCAGAAAAAGTAAGAGACTTCCGCGTCATCTGATCGTGTTCCGGACTTCGGCGATGGGGGATGTGGCGATGCTCGCGCATGCGCTGCGGGCCTTGAAGCGGGCATATCCCGATCTGCAGGTCACGGTTGCCACGCGACCGCTGTTCCGGGCCTTTTTCACGGACCTCGACGTCGGTTTTCTGGACGTCGATGTCAAGGGCGCCCACCATTCGCTGTGCGGCATATGGCGGCTGGCCGCCCAAGCGCGGCGCCTGGGGGTGGATGCCGTGGCCGACGTGCACGGCGTGCTGCGCTCGGTGATGTTCCGCACCGCCCTGTGGCTGCGCGGTATTCCCTTCGCGGCCATCGGGAAGGGCCGGGACGAGAAGGGTGAATTTATCCGGCGCGGCGGCCGGGGTGTCAAACCTGCGAAACATACAGTCGTCCGCTATTGCGACGTGTTCCGGAAGCTGGGATTCGTGTTCGACGATCCGAAGCCGGCCCTGCGGCGCTGCCGTCCCAACCCGATGGGGTGAGAAGACGGGTACGTGGATCGGCTTCTCGCCCCTTTCTCGGCGCAGCAGGGGAAGACCTATCCCGAACCGCTGGCCCGCGAGACGGTGCGCCTGCTTGCCGGGCGTTATGACCGGGTTTTCATCCATAGCGGCGGGGGTGCCGAGGCGGAATTCGCGCAGGAGATGGAGCGCCTTCATCCTAATGTGACGGCGCTGTTCGGACGGGTTAAGATAGACGGCGAATTAGACCTGATTGCCAATCTGGACTGCGTGGTGGCGATGGATTCGCTCGTCATGCACATGGCCTCGCTTGTGGCGACGCCCGTAGTGTCGGTATGGGGTGCTACCCATCCCGGGCTGGGTTCTTCGGCTATGGTTGCGACCCGCGCGGCATCCTGCAGGCCGATATGGAATGCCGCCCCTGTTCGGTCTTCGAAATAAACCGTGCCGTTACGGAGATTACCGTTGTCTGCATGCCGTGACGCCCGCCATGATCGTGGAGCGGGTTGAGGAGATCGTCGGCAAATGACAATAGGACTGAATATGAAAAGCCCCGGAAATTCCGGGGCTTTTTTCGTATCCGGGCGTGTGCCGCGGCGGAGCCGGCGGGCTTTGTCGCGTGGACACGTTTTTTATCGGCTGTTTGGACCGGCTGTTTTTCCGGCTTTTGAGACCGGCTGTTTGGACCGGTTCGGGTCTTTTTACCGGCTTTGTCCGGTTTGTGTTTCCGGCACTGCGTTTCCCGCCGGAGGGGCGGTGCCTTTCCGGCTTTATATTCCCGGTATTGTGTTTCCGGCCGATAATAATCGGCGCTTTCCCGGCTTTTTGTTCCCCGGCGCTGCGTTTCCCGCCGGAGGGGCGGTGGTTTCCCGGCGCTATTTGTTGCGGCGGATCACGATGCAGTTGGGAACGCCGCGCTCGCCTTCGTGGTCGAAACGTTTGTTGTCGTAGGGGTGGTTGAGGATGCCTTCCTGCGCTGTCCAGAGCGTCGAGGAACCGCCGCCGTCGAGGGTTCAGCGCATCGACGAGCCCCAGCTGACGGGCGATGTAGGCTGTTTCGGCGATGGTTGCGCCGTCGGCTTCGCCCTTGAAGCGGCCGTCGATGACGGCCATGACGACCGTGCCGTCGGCCCGTTTGCCGATCAGCGTGCGGGGATGGCGGCGGGCGTAGAAGCTGTCTTCGGAGTCGTATTCGACGCTCCGGCCGTCGCGGACCAGCATCGGACCTGCGGCCAGCGCCGAGCGGTAACGGCGGGCGATGCGGGAGTATTGGGTCGTGTCGCAGCGGAGAATGTCCATTTTGCGGCCGCGTTTGTCGCGCAAAGCGATGACGCCGTTGGTGCGCATCGTCTCACCGGGAGTCGTCCGGCCCAGAATCTGCTTGTCGATCAGTACGAAGGTTACGGGGGCGAGCGTCTTCATGTTGAAGTAGCTGCCGTTCAGGGCGGCGTCGGCTCCGGCGGCTTTGCCCAGCTCGCTCGTGGGGGATGCTTTGCCGTCGAGCTGTATGATTTCCGTCGTGAAATTACGGGCGGGGTAGGCGACCACCGAGACGGTCTGCCGCGAATCGAACATGTCGATCTGGGCGCGGCGGCATTCGGCGCCCGCCGCGAGGGGCGTGATCTGCCAGCGGGCGCCGGCGAAAGCGACCGAGTCTTCGGGTGTCTGGGCCGCGGCCGCAAAAGAAAAGAGGAGCAGGAAGGCTCCCGCAAGTAATTTAGTCATGGCTTAGGTAGAATTGGCGGATACAAATTTAAGAATTTAAATCGGTTCGCCAAATTGCGGCCGCCGTCGGGACGCGTGAAAAATCCCCGGCCTTTTCGGGACCGGGGATATGCTTTGGCTGCGTAAAGCGGCCTTGCTATTTGGTCGCTTTGGTGTAAACCGTCTTGTTGCTCTCGATCGTCAGCGTGTAGATGCCGTCGGCATCCTTGGCGATGGTGGCCGTTTCGGTGAAGTCGATGGTCTGACCGTTGCCGATACTTTGGCCTTTGAGCAGGATTTTGCCGGCTTCGCCCTGCAGCTCCCACGACGTGTAGCGCAGCGTGGCCATGTTGATCGACTGCGCCTCTCCTTCGATCATGATGTCGGATGCCCATTACGCCTTCGGGGTCGATCGGGTCGGGCATGGTCCACTTGCCGACAGCCTCGGCATAGGTCGGGTCGGTGGCCACTTTAGCGGCCGGCGCCCTCCTCGAGCTTGCCGCTGTAATCCACGTGACCGGGCGCTCCCAGCAGCAGGCCGTTTGCCTCGCTCTTGTCGGCGTCCATAGTCGAGAAGGTGAATGTCCCCTCGGCATTCTCGACGGTTACGGTGTTCATCGATGCATCGGTGATGAAGCCGGTGAAGCTCTTGGGCGTGTTGTCGCTGCAGGCTGTCATGCCGCACAAAGCGATGGCGGCGGCCATGATCTTCATGCTTTTCATTGCTTGTGAGATGTTTTATAGGTTTAACGCTTTCTGATGTATTCGTCGATGGCTCGTGCCGCCGTGCGGCCTGCACCCATGGCGAGGATTACGGTCGCAGCTCCCGTTACGGCGTCGCCGCCCGCGAAGACCCCTTCGCGTGACGTGGCGCCCTTCGTCGGCGGTGATGCAGCCGCGCCGGTCGGTCTCGAGTCCTGCGGTCGTGGCGGCCAGCAGGGGATTGGGCGAGGTGCCCAGTGCCATGACGACTACGTCGCAGGCGATGTCGAACTCCGAGCCGGGCTTCACTACGGGCGAGCGGCGGCCGCTCTGGTCGGGTTCGCCCAGCTCCATCTCCACGCACCGGATGCCGGTCACCCAGCCGCGCTCGTCGCCGAGCACCTCCGCGGGGTTGGTGAGCATGCTGAAGCAGATGCCCTCTTGCTTGGCGTGGTGTACCTCCTCGACACGTGCCGGGAGCTCCTTCTCGCTGCGGCGGTAGACGATCGTCGCCTCGGCGCCCAGCCGCTTGGCCGTGCGTACGGCGTCCATCGCCACGTTGCCGCCGCCGACCACGACTACACGCTTGCCGACGTAGATCGGGGTGTCGTACGTGTCGTCGTAGGCGTGCATCAGGTTGGCGCGCGTCAGGAATTCATTGGCCGAGACCACGCCGTTGAGGTTCTCGCCCGGGATACCCATGAAGCGGGGCAGTCCCGCACCCGAGCCGATGAATACGGCGGCGTAGCCCTCCTCGTCCAGCAGCGAGTCGACGGTCACGGTGCGGCCACGATGACGTCGGTCTCGATCTCTACGCCCAGCCGCTCGACTTCGGCGATCTCGCGCGCCACGATGCGCTCCTTCGGAAGACGGAACTCGGGAATGCCGTAGACCAGTACGCCTCCCACCTTGTGCAGCGCTTCGAAGATCTTGACTCCGTAGCCCAGTTTCGCAAGGTCGCTTGCGCAGGCCAACCCTGCCGGGCCGCTGCCGATCACGGCGACTCTGTGCCCGTTGCGGCGGTGCGGCCGTGACGCGGCGGCGCCGTGTTCGAGCTTCCAGTCGCCTACGAAGCGTTCGAGTTTGCCGATGGCGACCGGTTCGCTCTTGATGCCCAGAATGCAGGAGCCTTCGCACTGCGCTCTCCTGCGGGCAGACGCGGCCGCAGATCGAAGGCAACGAACTGTCTTCGGCGATGATGTCGGCCGCTTGCTGCAGCTCCCCGGTGCAAGGCTCCGATGAAGTCCGGGATGCGGATGCTGACCGGGCAGGCTGCTACGCAGCGGGGATTCCTGCATTGCAGGCAGCGCGACGCTTCGAGCGCCGCCTCTTCAAGGTCGTAGCCGTAGCAGACCTCCTCGAAGTTGGTCGCACGTACTTTGCGGGTCTTGTTCGCGCACGGGGACGCGCGGTATCTTGTTTGCCATTGTCGTGTATGCTTTGGGGACTCCCGGGGTGTGCGTCCCGGGCGGTGTCTATTTGTCCAGTCCTATTTTACATTGGTGTCCGGCTTGGCGCTCGGCCTCGATGGCCGCGGCGCGCTGTTCCTGCGTGCGGTACATGCCTTGACGGCGCATCGCTTCGTCGAAATCGACCTCGTGGCCGTCGAATTCGGGGCCTTCGACGCACGTGAAGCGCGTCCTGCCTGCCACCGTCACGCGGCAGGCGCCGCACATGCCCGTGCCGTCGACCATCAGCGCATTGAGCGAGACGGTCGTTTTCAGCGCGTATTTCTTCGTCGTGAGCGCCACGAACTTCATCATGATCATCGGACCGATGGCCACACATTCGTCGTAATGCCGGCCCTGCTTTCCGATCAGCTCCTCGATCACCTGCGTAACGAGCCCCTTGAAGCCTTCCGGAGCCGTCGTCGGTGGCGATGTAGAGGTTTTCGGCCACGGCGCGCATCGCGTCGGTGTAAATGAGCATGTCGCGGGTCTTGGCGCCGATGATCACGTCGGCCTTGACGCCGTGCTCCTTGAGCCATTTGACCTGAGGATAGACCGGGGCGGTGCCTACGCCGCCTGCGACGAAGAGGTAGTGCCGCTTGCGGAGCTCGTCGAGCTGCATTTCGACGAATTCCGAGGGGTGGCCGAGCGGGCCTGCGAAGTCGGCGAACGCTTCGCCCGCTTCGAGCGAACAGATTTTGCGCGTCGAAGCGCCGATGGCCTGCGTTACGATGGTGACGCTCTTCGGGGTCGAAGTCGGAGATCGTGAGCGGAATGCGTTCGCCGTGCTCATCGGCGCGGACGATGATGAACTGTCCCGGCCGCGCCGAATGTGCGACGCGCGGTGCGAGGACTTGCATCAGCCAGATGCCCTCTGCGAGGAGTCTTTTTTCAAGTATCGGGTACATTACTATATGGGTTTCCGGCTTTTATCCGCCTGCGCGGTAAAGCCGCATGTCGTATCGTTAGTCTTCGACGATCGCCGTCACCCTCAGCCTCCGCATCGGGCGCGTGGGATCGTTGGTATGATCGTCACGAAATCGGTCACTACGCCGTAATCCTGTCTGCCCGGGGTCGAGGACACCCTCGCCGTGAACGAACTGCCCGCAGGGATGCGCTGTCCGGGGACGAGCGTCGTGGCGATCCTGCCGTTGGTTTCGACGGCGCGCACGATCAGCTCGCACTGCCCGTGTTCGAGAGCGTAAAGGTACGCTCCTGCCTGGGGGCACCATGCTTTACCGGGCCAAATTTAATAATATTTTCGGTTATCTGCACTTTCGGGGCGTTTTGTCCTCCGGTACCCGCCTCCGCCCGGTCGATGCCGATGCCGTGGGTGACGATCGCCGTGCCGTTGGTGCGGCCGTCGACGCGTACCTCGAGGGCGTCGCGCAGCGTGCCGTAGCGGGGATCGGTCTCGGGGATGAGGTAGGCAACGTTGATCGATCCCTGTTCGCCCGGTGCGATCTCGCGCGGGGCGGTCACCGTCAGCAGCCCGCTCGATTCCAGCGGGCGCAGTTCGAGCCGGATGGTTTTGCCCGAGGTGTTTGCATAGCCGATGGCGGACTGTACCTGTTGCCCGGGGCGGATGTAGGAGAAGGCGTTGAGGGTCGTGGAGAGCCGCAGCCCTCCGCCCGCATCGACCGGGTAGAGCTCCTCGGTGGATTTCATGCGCGGCGTGACATTGCCCCGGATGGTGAGCGTGGCGACCTTTTTCCGCTCGGAGGAGTAGACGCCCAGCTCCTTGGTGAAGGCGCCGGGGCGGTTGGTCGGGTCGAACGTTACTTTGATTGTCGTTTTCTCGCCCGGACGGATCGGCCGCTTGGTGAATTCGGGCACCGTGCAGCCGCAGGTGGTCACCACGTCGAGGATCACTACGGGCGTATTGCCGCGGTTCTCGCCCGTGAAGGTATGGCTCACACGGCCGTCGGTTTCGCGGATCGTGCCGAAATCCCAGGTGTCGGGGGTAAAGACCAGTTGTGCCTGCGCCGCCGTTGCGAAAGCGCAAAGAGCCAAGAGTGTGAGGAGGATATGTCGTCGTGCCGTCATGGTGCTGATTGGTGTCTATGATGCAAAGGTACATTTTTTGTGAAAAAATCGTGCAATAATTTTGCGGGAATGAAATTTTGCTATATATTTGCACTCCGAAACGGTTAAACAACGAGTTTCAAATGCCTGAATAGCTCAGTTGGTTAGAGCACATGACTGTTAATCATGGGGTCCTAGGTTCAAGTCCTTGTTCAGGCGCAGATGCGCGAGGGTTGCGTAAGGTTCTTTCAGAAACGCCTGCAGGGAGGTGATAAAAAGAATGAAAAATTTCGATGAAAAATTTATTTTCGTGTTCAGCTATTTCGGAGCAGGGATTAACTTTGCAGACATCGCCCTGCTGAAATACGGGAATGTACGGGACGGTCGGGTGCAATACGTTCGCAAGAAAACGGGTAAGCCTATCAATTTTCTGCTGACGGAAGAAATGCGGAATATCATTGTCCAATACCAGCGTCAAGGACAGACGGATGAAGATTATATTTTTCCGATACTCGACCGTCGTGTGCATAGGACGGAGCAGCAGAGATATGACCGAACGCATAAGGTGCTGACGAACACGAATCGTTGGT
>VOFI01000711.1_pt1 | contig 92850 bp, 156 predicted proteins | sample 5384131 | NCBI WGS metagenome assembly VOFI01 (sample SAMN12384728, study PRJNA508395) | human gut metagenome | isolation source: healthy gut H | host: Homo sapiens
TCTTTCAAAGTTTCTGGTCGTGGCGAACTTCACCTTTCTGTTCTTATTGAGAATATGAGACGTGAAGGATACGAATTTGCTGTCAGCAAGGCAGAAGTTCTTTATAAGAAAGATGAAAATGGTAAGCTCTTAGAGCCTATGGAGATTACATCGATGTACCAGACGAATTTACTGGTGTTGTCATCGAGAAACTGAGCCAGAGAAAAGGCGAACTCAGACGATGGGTGCCGGAAATGGCGGATATACCCGTCTTGAGTTCCGTATTCCTTCCCGTGGACTCATTGGATACCGTGGGGATTTCATGACTGATACAAAGGGAAATGGAATCATGAACACAGCATTTGACGGCTACGCACCATACAAAGGTGATATTCAGTATCGAAAACAGGGATCTCTAATCGCATTTGAGACTGGAGAATCTGTAACTTACGGACTTTATATTGCCAGGAGCGTGGACAGTTATTCATTGGAGCAGGTGAAAAAGTTTACTCCGGTATGGTCATCGGACAGAATGCAAAGACAGATGATATCGAGATTAATGTCTGCAAGACAAAACATCTTACAAACACTCGTTCTTCCAGTGCAGATGAGGCTCTCCGCCTGACACCTCCGAGAGTATTAAGTCTGGAGCAGGCAATCGATTTTATCGACACTGACGAGCTTCTGGAAGTTACACCAGACAATTTGAGAATCCGCAAGAAAATTCTGGAGCCTAAGATGAGAAAAAGAAGCAACCTGAAATAATAAAATACTATTCAAGACTTGAAGCTGTCCGTATACATTTTGTTGCGGACAGTTTTTGAATCTTTGACCGTGTTCTTCATATTTTCTACATCCTTTCCAAATTCTATATTGGCAAGACTACTCCGATACTTTATACTCTATATTGTAGATTTTTACTACTACTTATTACTAATTCCCAAGGAGACAAAAAACATATGAAAGAATCTATATCTGTATTTTTAAAACGGTCTGTCTGATATTTTGGAATTTGTTATTTCATTTATATTGACCGCCGGTATTATCTTATTATTGTCTGCGTGTAGCCGGTGCGATTTACAAAATTCCAGATTTAAATGTCTGGCCTAACTATGAAGATCTTCTGGAAACTTTGCTTCAATCTGATCATCGGCGTCGAGCTTATTAAAATGATGTACTCTCACTCCCCACAGACAGTTTTCGAAGTTCTCTTATTTGCAATTGCAAGACAAATCATCATCGATCATTCTTCCATCTGGAGCAGTCTTGTCGGTGTCTGCGCAATCTGTATTATTTGCCACACGTAAATTCTTATTCTGTAATTTTGATGATGCTGACAAATACATCTTCCACGCATCTGCAAAAGCAAAAAATATTGCCGGGCTTCTTTCCATTGACCTTCCGTATTCAGGAAACGATACACTGGAAGAGGTGATGCTTGATCAGTTAAAAAAAGAAAATATAAATAACGAGATCGGAGCCTGTGTTTTCTTCAAAAGCTTCGGTCTACGCATCAAAAAAAATCTGATGGAAAAATTTCAAGAATTGTAAAGTAATACGTGCTATACATTAACAACAAAACGTGCTATACTATATCTATCAGATAGATTACCGTTCTGGCCACCAACTGTCAGATATTAACGTCTGAAAAAACGTAGCAAAGGAGTTGGACAATAATGAAATTCATTATTATTGGAAAGAACATTGACGTAACACCAGGATTAAAAGATGCTGAGAACAAATTAGGAAAATTACAGCGTTACTTCACACCTGACACAGAGATTCATGTAACACTCAGCGTTCAGAAAGAACATCAGAAGATTGAGGTTACAATCCCTGTAAAGGCAACATCATTCGTTCCGAGCAGGAAAGCGACGATATGTATGTATCCATCGACTTTCATCGAACGTCAGCTTCGTAAATATAAAAAATAAACTGGTAGCACGTGAACAGGAAGGCGGTAACTTCAAACAAGAATTTTTTGACGCCGAAGATAATATTGAAGATGACGGCGAGATTAAAATCGTACGTACCAAAAAATTCGGATTTAAACCTATGTATCCGGAAGATGCGTGCGTTCAGATGGAACTTCTCGGACATGATTTCTATGTTTTCTGTAATGCAGAATCAGACGAAGTGAATGTAGTATACAGACGAAAAAACGGAACATTTGGTTTGATCGAGCCTGAATTTTCTTAAATCGCAACTCATAATCTTATAAAAATATGGCATTTTAACGGCCGTACACAATATCTCCTAAAGAACAGCTCCTTTCATGAGATATCGTGTACGGCTTTTTTATATTATTTTTTATATTATATTTTCTTCCAGAATTGTCGGCACCCCATCAATCTCTGCATAATAACATTCTTCACCTGCTGTCATCTCTGCCTGCGCATTTGTCCCCTCAGTAATTGCATGCATAACCTGATCCACATCCTTTTTGGAATCAAGTACTTCCAGTTCTACTTTATCCGTATAGACAGTATCTAATATCTTCATTCTCTCTGCGCCAGAATATACTGAATTTTCCAAATGTCGTATAGTCTGTTTCTATATGAAGTTTAACCCCTAAAATTTTCGTAATGATCACCGAGGCATCAAGTCCCGCCTTTCACGGCTCCCGAATATGCTCTGACCAGTCCACCGGTTCCAAGAAGGGTTCCTCCGAAATACCGGGTCACCACAACAGCCACATTCCTCAGTTCATTTCCCAAGCAATACATCTAGCATCGGTTTTCCGGCTGTACCGTTTGGTTCGCCGTCATCACTGCATCTTTGAAGCTGTCCTCTCTCCCCGATGACATACGCAAAACAGTTATGTCTTGCATCCCAATATTTTTCTTCATTCTTCTCTACAAATTCCGAGCAACTGTCACCAATAAATCTGGACTTTTTTCTATAATTTCATCTTCTGTCCACCTTTATACACAACTTTATATTTATCCAACATATTTACATAACTCCCTTGATTTTTCATTCATACATATTACGCTTAAGAAGTCTTTTTTTACTTCCTACCACATTACTATATCAAACTTCTTAAGATTTTCCATAGAAAATATGAAGTTTTCATTTTTTCTTTATTTCAAATAGCTAATTTGCTATAATAACCTGGTATAAAGGAGGCATATACGCATGAATTATGGAGAAAAAAGCGCAAAGCGCCAGAACAGATTACGTCAAATCTGCTATGCAGGCAAAGCATCGTTGTCCGATTATTTAAGGCACTCCTTCTTTGCATCATCGTGGTTGCAATCGCCGGTGTTGCCGGTGGCGGACTATTTGTGAAAAAGATTATTGACAATTCTCCGGATGTTTCCACCTGATGATGTAAAACCGAAGGGATTTACAACTTTCGTGTACGCTGATGACGGAAGCACTGAGATTGAACGTTTTGTATCTTCTGGTTCCAATCAGTATACAAGTCTATTGATGAGATACCGAAAAATCTTCAGCATGCATTTGTTGCTATCGAGGATGAACGTTTTTATGAGCATAACGGAATTGATCTTCAGGGTATTGCCCGTCTTTTCTCTGGGTATTGCCCGGGGGGTTTTCTGAAGGTGCCAGTACTCTGACTCAGCAACTGATAAAAGAACAATGTATTCCCGAACTTTACAAAAGAGAAAAATTTCTATGATAAATTACAACGTAAAATTCAGGAACAGTATCTTGCAGTACAGATTGAAAAGCAGATGAGTAAAAATGAGATTATGGAAAGTTATCTCAACACAATCAACCTTGGACAGAATTGTCTGGGTGTACAGTCTGCTTCTCAACGTTATTTTGGTAAAGATGTTTCCGAACTGACATCTTTCTGAATGTGCTGTAATTGCCGGAATTACACAGAGTCCGACAGTAACCTGAATCCAGTCACGAACCCTCAAAATAACAAGATCAGACGTAATAAGGTTTAAAGAATATGCTGAAACAAGGATATATCGAGCCAGAAGCAGTATGATAAAGCAATGTCCGACGATGTCTATGCAAGAATCCAGGCAACGAAACCGCTTCTTCCCAACTGATAATGCATACAGTTATTTTGTTGATGCACTTGCACAGCAGGTAATGAAGGACCTGAAGGATCAATGTGGTTACACTGATACACAGGCTTACAATGCCGTTTACAGTGGAGGTCTCAGTATCTACTCTACACAAAATCAGTCTCTTCAGAAGATTTGTGACGAAGAAGCCAACGATGATGCCAATTATCCATCAAAATCGAATATGGTCTCGATTATGCGCTGACTGTCACGCGTGCAGATGGATACTGAGAATTACTCTTCCGGCCACACAAAAAAATATGTAAAAGAAACCTATAACAAAGATCAAGGACTTTTTATATAAAAGTGAAGATCTTGCCCGTGCCATGGTAGAAGAATGGAAATCCACCATCGCTCAGGAAGGTGATACTTACAATGAACGTTATAAACATTCACCACAGCCACAAGTCTTCCATTACTTTGATGGATCAGTACTTACCGGTCAGATCAAAGCCATGGTCGGTGGCCGAGGTGCCAAATCAACCAGTCTAGGACTGAATCGTGCATACAAAGGTTCCAAAGAGACAACCTGGATCTACTTTTAAAAATCCTATCGCTTATGCACCGGCTCTGGATCTGGACGAGATGACACTTGCTTCTGTCATTGATGATAAAAATTATGATGTTGGCGGTGGAAAAACTATTAAAGGAAGTAAAGGCGATGTATCCATGCGTACCGCTATCGCACTTTCTCTCAACTCCTGTGCTGTGCAGACCAGTGATCTTGTTACTCAAGATAGGTATGGAATATTGTGAGAAACTTGGCATCAGCACACTGGTAACTTAACAAAGTAGTAAATGGAAAAACTTATTCTGATAACACAAAAACCCTTGCCCTTGGTGGTCTGACAGATGGTGTTTATAATTACGAACTCTGTAGTGCCTATGCGCAATTGCCAACAACGGTGTTTTACAATAAACCAACTCTTTACAAAGTTTTTAGATCATGATGGCAATGTTCTTCTTGACGGAACTGGCGAGTCACCAGGCAATCAAAGACAGTACAGCCGGACTTCTTACGAGTGCTCTTCAGACCGTAGTAGAGGAAGGTACCGGTAAAGCCTGCCAGTTAGATAATATGCCGGTTGCCGGTAAAACAGGTACAACAACATCCAACAAGGACTTATGGTTTTGTCGGATATACACCATAATACACATGTGCTGTATGGGGCGGTTATGATGATAACAAGAATGTAATTCCGATACAAAATTCCGTTTCCGCATCTGGAAAGGAATCATGAGCAGAAGTACATGAGAATCTTGAAACAAAAGATTTTTGTAATGCCAAGTTCTGTAAGAGCAAAAATCCGTCTGCACAATTAGCGGATATCTGGCAAATTCCAGTTGTCCAAGTGTAACAGAATACTTTGCAACAGACAGCCTTCCAGATCAAAGTTGTCCGGGACAAAAACCATTCTGAAGACTATGATTCTGAAGAAAATGACAGTAAGTCCCATGACACAAAAATAGCGATAATACTGGTAACAATACCGGTACTAATACCGGAATAATACTGGTGGCACCACTGGTGGCAAATACCGGTGGCGGTGATGCTGGTAATACTGGTGGCAACACCGGTGGCAGCACGGGTGGCAACACTGGCGGCAATACCGATGGCGGTGATACTGGTGGCGGCGATGCCGGTGGTAACACACAATAATCACTTTTGCTTATCTCAATATTGATAATTCAAAAAACAGGAGAGTGGATATCCACTCTCCTTTCCCTATTCGAAACATCTGCCTTCTACATTGACTATCCGGGATCAATTTTGCGGCTCCACAGATTCTGCATCATTTCCAAGGCTTGCAATAGCAAACTGAGTATCTTTATTTGCAAAAAGGCTCGCTTGCGATAATATTTTTCTACATATGTAAGAAGAACTTCCCCTGCTTTTGACACTCCTCCTCCAATTACAAAAAGGCTTGGATCTCTACGACTGCTACGTCTGCTAATCCTTTCGCGGTATTCTCCGAATTCTTCTACAATATCTACTGCAAAGCTGGTCACCTTCTTTTAAGGCATCAAATACGATTTTGCATCTATCTTATCCCAATCATAAGTTCGCAATATTGAATCTTTCTTATCATTGCTGCGAGATGTTCTCTGGCAATTCTTGCAATTCCTGTTGCAGACATACTGTTCAAGACAGCCTTTCTTGCCACAGCCACGACACTTTTCTTCAAAGTAATTTACACAGATATGTCCGATTTCTCCGCCAGCTCCATTGGCACCGATCAAAGGCCTTCCTCCCATGATCACTCCTCCGCCAACTCCAGTTCCAAGTGTGACCATGACCATATTCTTCTCACCATGTCCAGCACCTTTCCACATCTCACCGAGTGCCGCTACATTGGCATCATTGCCAACAACAACCTGCCAACCTGTCAGATTCTCTAATTCTTTCTTAACCTCTTTATATCCCCACCAAGATTCGCTGTCTTTCTCACAATACCTTCCGAATTTACCGGTGCCGGAATTCCCATTCAATTCCTATCACTTCTTCTGCCGGAATTGCTTTTCCTGAATCTTTTTTCCTTTAAAGCCGTTGCTATATCTTGAAGAATGGATTCACCTTCATTTTCAGTTCTTGTAATAATCTCCCATTTATCAAGAATTTCTCCATCCACTGTAAACAATCCCAGTTTTATAGTGGTTCCCCCCAACATCTGCTCCAAAACAGTATTTCATAGTTATTTTCTCCTCGTGTATATATTTTTAATCTTTTTTTGTATGATTACGTTGTACTCTCTGATATAGCTCCTGTGCGGCATTATAACCCATAGACTTCTGTCTGTGATTAATAGCGACCGTCTCTACAATAATAGCCAGATTACGTCCTGGACGGATTGGAAGATTGTGGCAGACTACCTTATTCCCAAGAAATTCTGTATACTGATCTTCCAGTCCCAGGCGATCATACTCACGCTCTTTATTCCACTCCTCCAGTGTAATAACAAGGTCAATATTCTTGGTCTCTCTGACGCTTTGAACACCGAATAAAGTCTTAACGTCCACAATTCCAATACCTCTGAGCTCAATAAAATGCCTTGTAATATCCGGTGCTGTTCCACCAGTGTCTCATCACTGACCTTGCGGATCTCCACAACATCGTCACTGACAAGCCGGTGCCCTCTCTTAATCAGTTCCAGCGCCTCACTTTTTCCAATACCACTCTCTCCCATAATCAGCACACCGACACCGTAGACATCTACCAGCACTCCATGGATGGAAATACATGGTGCTAACTGAACATTTAACCACCGAATAATTTCTGCCATAAATGCAGATGTATGTGAATCTGTTGAAAATACCGGAATATTCGCTTCTGTTGCCTTTTGCAAGAGCATATCATCTGGTTTTAAAGCACGGCAGAAAATAAGGCATGGAATCTTGTAAGAAAGAAGCGTGTCATAAATTTCCTCTTTTTTTTCTTCCAATGTTGTCAGGTAGCTATATTCTACATAACCAATGACCTGCACCCGTTCCGAATCAAATCTTTCAAAAAATCCTGTCAATTGTAATGCAGGACGGTTAATATCCGAAACCTCCACAGCCTTATCCGACAATCTACATCCGGTGTCAGATTTTTCAGATTCATCTTCTACAATTTCTGCTTCATTTGAACTACATTTTTCGCATATATGTCTCTCCTTCCAGGCATCCTATTACTAATATTAAAATTATAGCATATCAGTGAAAAAAATCATACACATCTTAGCGGATTTTTCATTCATAGAAGGAAGACTCTTTAGTTCCTCTACTGGCATTCTTGATTGCCTCAATGTTGGCAAAATGTCTTCATTAAATCTTTTTCTTCTTGCTGGTCCAACACCTGGAATATCATCCAAAATCGAATGAACTTGTCCTTGACTGCGAAGCTTCGCCTGTGAAATGTAATTGCAAACCGGTGAGCTTCATCCTGAATGCGCGTGATCAGTCTGAATGCTTCCGAATTCCGGTCAATAGGAATCTCTTCATTGTGATAATAAAGCCCTCTGGTTCTGTGGTGATCATCCTTTACCATACCGCATACCGGAATATCCAGCTTCAGCTTATCCAGCACTTCCAGTGCAATATTTACCTGCCCTTTACCACCGTCCATCAGAATCAGATCTGGAAATGCTGTAAAACTGCCAAGTTCTCGACCTTCTTCCTTTTCTCTCCAGACCATGCCGGAACCGCCTTGTAAGCACTTCATTCATACTGGCATAATCATTCGCCCCTTGCACCCCCTTTAATCTTGAATTTACGGTAGTCATTTCTCTTCGGTTTTCCTTTTTCATAAACAACCATAGAGCCAACTGATTCAAATCCATTGGTATTGGAAATATCATACGCCTCCATACGATGCAGTCCGGTTAAGCCCAAAAAGATTTTGAAGTTCTTTTACTGCACCGATCGTTCTTCCTTCTTCACGCTTAATCCGCTCTTTATCCTTCTCAGAACCATTCGGGCATTTTTTTTCTGCCAGCTCTACCAGCTTTTTTTTCCTTTGTTCCTTTTTCGGGAATGACCAGATGTACTTTATGCTCTTTTTTTCCTTGTCAGCCATTCCCAATAATCTCATGATCTCCGGTTCCTCTGGCAAGCATAGTTCTGTCCCGGAATATATGGCGTCCCGGCATAAAACTGCTTGATAAAACTGGAAAGTATCTCTGCCTTTTCTCTTATCCCTGGGCAATTCAGATAAAAATGATCTCGCCGATCAGACGACCATTGCGGATAAAGAATACCTGTACCACCGCATCCTCATGCTCTCTTGCAAGAGCCACAATATCCCGGTCCTCCCCCCTGTATCGGTAATCTTCTGCTTCTGTGCAATCTGCTTCACGCTGTGCAGAAGCTCCCGGTATTCAATTGCTTTCTCAAATTCCAGATCATCCGATGCCTCCTGCATCTTTTCTCCAGATCCTTTAAGATTTTATCATAATTTCCATCCCAGGAATTTGAGTACTTCATCAACCGACTCTCTGTATTTTTCCTGCGAAATATACCCCTGACACGGTGCATCGCACTGCTTGAATGATGATAAGACAGCATCTTTCTCTTTCCCGATATCGCGCGGAAGGATGCGGTTACAGCTACGCAGACGGTAAAGCTTCCGGATCAGTTCGATCGTATCTTTCACCGCCCGGCACTGGTATAAGGGCCAAAAAATACTTTGCCTTGTCCTTCTTCATCTGCCTTGCCATCATAATCCTTGGATATGCTTCGCCGGTTGTCACTTTGATAAATGGATAACTCTTATCATCCATCAGCATCGTATTGTACTTTGGCCGGTGTTCCTTTGATCAGATTGCATTCCAGAACCAGTGCTTCCAGTTCGAATCCGTCACGATATACTCAAACCGGGTGATATGCGTCACCATCTGGTCTATCTTGGCCCCCCTGTTCCTGCTCGGCTGAAAATACTGTCTGTACACGGTTCTTCAGGCTGATCGCTTTCCAACATAAATGATCTCGTCCTTTTTCCCCATGCATCAGATAGACTCCCCGGTTTCCCAGGAAGTTTTTTAAGTTCGTCTTCTATAATAAATGTCTGATTTTCCATAGTCACATTATACCTTGCTTCCTGCAGACAATACAAGTCATTTTTCAAAAGAATCTACAGAAAAAAGAGGTTCAGAACCTATTGTTCTGAAACCTCTGCATCTTCTGTTATTTTAGACTAGTCACGCTTCTGCGGAAGGATGAATCCGTCTTCATCTCTTTCTGCTTTCTTCTGCGTTTCTTTCTCTTCCTGCTGTCTTTGCTTCGGTATCTGCCTCTTTCTTCGGCATCTCGATCGTCTGCTCTTTTACAGGATTCTCTTCTTTCTTTTCTTCCGGTTCCGGAATTCCTTCACATCTGCGGTAAATCTTCATGAATTCTTTTCCGGTGATCGTCTCTTTCTCAATCAGGAATCCAGCGATCTGATCCATCGTTTCACGATGCTCGGAAAGCATTTCGCTTCTGCATATGCTCCCTTCAGCATCTTCATAACTTCCTGATCGATTTCTCGCCGCGGTTGCCTCTCCGCAGTTCATAACAGCTCTTCCGTCCAGATAACGGTTCTGGATAGATTCCAGTCCGATAAGTCCGAATTTTTCAGACATACCATACTGTGTTACCATCGCTCTTGCGATCTTGGTTGCCTGCTCAATATCGTTCGATGCTCCGGTTGTAACTGTGTCAAACACCAGTTCCTCTGCGCACGTCCTGCAAGGGCTGTCACCAGCATTGCTTCCAGCTCAGCCTTGGTATTCAGGAACTTCTCTTCCTCCGGTGTCTGCATCACATAACCGAGTGCACCCATGGTTCTCGGAACGATGGTGATCTTCTGAACCGGCTCCGCGTCCTTCTGGAGGGCAGTTACCAGTGCATGACCGACTTCATGGTATGATACGATACGGCGTTCTTTCTGACTCATGATACGGTCTTTCTTCTCTTTACCCACAAGAACGACCTCAACAGCCTCAAAAAGGTCTGCCTGGGATACAACATTTCTTCCTTTTTTTACTGCATTGATCGCAGCCTCGTTGATCATATTGGCAAGATCAGAACCGACTGCCCCGGAAGTTGCAAGTGCAATCTCTTCCAAATTGACTGTCTCATCCATCTTAACATCTTTGGCATGTACTTTCAGGACATCAATACGTCCCTTGAGATCTGGCTTATCTACGATGATACGCCTGTCAAATCTTCCCGGACGGAGAAGCGCCGGATCCAGGATCTCCGGACGGTTCGTTGCCGCAAGAAGCAGAAGACCTTTATTACTGTCAAATCCATCCATCTCTGCAAGGAGCTGATTCAGTGTCTGTTCTCTTTCATCATTGCCACCAAGCTGTGAATCTCTGCTTTTTCCGATTGCATCGATCTCATCGATAAAAATAATACACGGCGCCATCTGCTGTGCCTGCTTAAACAGATCACGTACTCTTGACGCTCCGACACCGACATACATCTCAACAAATGCAGAACCTGAAGAGAGAAGAACGGTACTTTTGCTTCTCCGGCAACTGCTTTTTGCAAGAAGTGTCTTACCGGTTCCGGGAGGGCCTACAAGAAGTGCTCCCTTCGGAAGCTTCGCTCCGATTCCGGTGTATTTGCCAGGGTTATGCAGGAAATCGACTACTTCCTGCAGGGATTCTTTTGCTTCATCCTGACCGGCTACATCCTTAAATGTGACTCCGGTAGATTTTTTCCACATACATCTTGGCATTGCTCTTGCCAACGCCCATCATGCCGCCACCCTTTGTCATACGGCGCATCAGCATCACGCCCAGACCGATCATGATCACAAGCGGAACAATGTTGACCAGAAGATTCATCACCATATAAGATGTAGAATCCGGTATCTTCTGTTCATACTCAACACCTGCTTTATACAGTCTGTCCGAAAGGGTATCATCCTTCACAATACCGGTATAATACTGCTTCCTTGTCACATTACTGAACAGACCTGTACTGTCATCGCTGCTGTCCTTACTCTTTGCTGTCGTTGTTATCTGCTACAGAACCTTCGACCACATCGCTCTCAGAAGCGCCTTTTTCTTGCTGTTCTTCATCTCAGCTTCTGTCTTCGCTGTGATCACAATCTTGTCATCCTCGATCACAACTTTCTTAACTTCCCCGGAATCTACCATGTTCAGGAACTGATCATAGGTAATCTCCCGGGCATCTGTGTCTTCCCGGAACTGATACAGCGCAAATACGATAAACGAGATCAGCATAACGGTAAATAATATAATATTCCATCTTTGGCGGTTATTTTTATTATTCGGGTTATTATTTCCCGGAAGGTTTTGCTTATTTCTATTATTCTGGTTATCCATACCTACCTCCTAAGTGTCGTCCTCTCTATTATAAGTAGGCGTTTTTAGAAATCAATGAAAAATTTATGAAAAGATTGTAAAAAGTCATATTTTATAGTATACTAGGTTTGAATTGCTTCTATGAAAAAATTATGGACAAAAAGGATGGAACTTTATGAAAATTGGGTTTGATAATGAAAAATACCTGCAAATGCAGTCTTCTCACATTCGTGAGCGAATCAATCAGTTTGACAACAAACTGTATCTCGAATTCGGTGGAAAGCTTTTCGATGACTATCATGCTTCCCGCGTGCTTCCGGGATTTCAGCCGGACAGCAAATTACATTTACTAAAAAAGAATTATCGGATACCGCAGAGATTGTGATCGTTATCAGTGCAGCCGATATTGAAGCCAACAAAATCCGCGGTGACCTCGGGATCACTTATGACACTGACGTTCTCCGCCTGAAAGACGAATTTGAAGCCAATGGTCTCTTTGTCGGAAGTGTTGTTATCACACAGTACTCCGGACAGAACAGTGCCGATCTTTTCAAAGGACGTCTGGAAAAGCTTGGCATTAAAGTTTATATCCATTATGTAATAGAAGGTTATCCTTCCAACATCCCGCTGATCGTAAGTGACGAAGGATACGGAAGGAACGAATATATTGAGACAAGCAGACCTCTGGTTGTCATCACCGCACCTGGACCTGGAAGTGGAAAGATGGCTACCTGCCTTTCCCAACTCTATCATGAGCACAAGCGCGGAGTCCGTGCAGGATATGCCAAATTCGAAACCTTCCCGATCTGGAATATCCCGTTAAAGCATCCGGTCAACTTAGCATATGAAGCAGCTACTGCAGACCTTAACGATGTAAATATGATCGACCCGTTCCATCTGGAAGCTTACGGTGTTACTACCGTCAACTACAACCGTGACGTAGAGATCTTCCCTGTACTGAGTGCAATTTTTGAGCGCATTTACGGAGAAAATCCATACAAATCACCAACAGACATGGGCGTTAATATGGCAGGTTTCTGCATCTGTGACGATGAAGTCTGCAGAGAAGCTTCCCGTCAGGAGATCATCCGCCGCTACTACCGCACCATGACCGTTTCCTTTCCGGTGAATGCCCGAAGGAAGACTTATAAGGTCGAGCTTCTGATGAATCAGGCAGGAGTTACCGTACATGACCGTAAGGTTGTTGATGCCGCTCTTGCACGCGCTGAAGAAACCGGTGCACCGGCTGCCGCTCTGGAGCTTCCGGACGGACGCATCGTAACAGGAAAAACCTCTGATCTGCTTGGCGCATCTCTGCGCCCTGATCCTGAACGCCTTAAAAAGAACTCGCCGGAATCGATCATGATATGCACCTGATCTCACCGACTGCCCTGGAACCGATCCAGAAAGTTAAAACCGAATTCCTTGGAAGCAAAAACCCAAGACTTCACATCGATGAAGCTCTGATTGCACTTTCTATCAGTGCCTCTTCCAATCCGGTTGCTGAACAGGCACTCAGACAAGTCCCGAATTTAAAAGGTCGCCAGGCTCATGTATCCGTTATGCTTGCGAATGTAGATATCCGTCTGTTCCAGAAGTTATCCATCCAGGTTACATCTGAACCGAGATACGAGAAAAACCGATCTATCAGTAGACAAATATTATATTTTTGATTTTTATACACCCATTTCAAAAAAAAATTGTTGTATTTTTTTTCTGGAATGGGTGTATACTTTTAAAGTATTTTATAGGGGAATTGATTTCAAGGGAAATCAAAGTAGCGAGGGAGCCACATAAATTTGTTTTATGGGGTTTTTTTCTATTTTTATCCGTCAGAAGGTTATATCGGACTTTTCTGATGAATAGAAATCGCATTCTATCTTATTTTTACAGAACACAATGAGTAGTAGACAAAAAAAATACCATAAGGAGGGAACTGGAACTATGGCAGTTAAGTATGTATTTGTTACCGGAGGCGTTGTCTCAGGTCTTGGAAAAGGAATCACAACTTCTCTTGGGCGTCTGCTCAAGGCACGCGGGTACACAGTTACAATGCAGAAATTTGATCCGTACATCAACATTGACCCGGGTACAATGAACCCGATACAGCACGGTGAAGTTTTTGTTACCGATGACGGTGCGGAAACAGACCTTGACCTTGGACATTATGAAAGATTTATCGATGAAAGTCTTACCAAGAACTCGAATGTAACGACAGGAAAGATTTACTGGTCTGTTCTTCAGAAAGAACGTCGTGGAGATTTTGGTGGAGGAACCGTACAGGTCATCCCGCATATCACGAATGAGATCAAGAGCCGTTTCTATCGTAACCCTGCAGCTACAGATACCGAGATTGCGATCATCGAAGTCGGTGGAACCGTCGGAGACATCGAAAGCCAGCCTTTCCTGGAATCTATCCGCCAGTTCCAACATGATATGGGACATGACAATGTTGCGCTGATCCACGTCACACTGATCCCATATCTGCATGCTTCCCAGGAGATGAAGACTAAACCGACTCAGGCCAGCGTAAAAGAATTGCAGGGAATGGGAATTCAGCCAGATATTCTGGTCTGCCGTTCTGAGCATCCACTGGATCAGGGAATCAAAGACAAGATCGCTCTCTTCTGTAACGTGCCATCTGATCACGTTCTTCAGAACCTGGATGTGGAATACCTTTACGAAGCACCACTCGCCATGGAAGAAGAACATCTCGCTTCCGTTGTATGCGAATGCCTGAAGCTTGACTGTCCGGAACCGGATCTGAAAGACTGGAAAGAGATGGTCGAATGCCTGAAGCATCCGACACAGGATGTAACAGTCGCCCTGGTCGGACAAATATATCCAGCTCCATGACGCATATATCAGTGTTGTTGAAGCATTAAAACATGGCGGTATCTACAGCCACACAACCGTAAATATCAAATGGATTGACTCTGAAACTGTCACACCGGAAAATGTCGATGAACTTCTCGGTGATGTAAGTGGTATCCTCGTGCCTGGTGGATTCGGTGACCGTGGTATCGAAGGTAAGATCGAAGCCATCAAATATGCAAGAACACATAAGGTTCCGTTCCTCGGACTCTGCCTTGGTATGCAGCTTGCCATCGTAGAATTTGCAAGAGACGTTGTCGGATATCATGATGCACACAGCGTAGAACTGAATCCAAACACTACACATCCGGTCATCCACATCATGCCTGACCAGATCGGTATTGAAGACATCGGTGGAACCCTTCGTCTTGGTTCTTATCCTTGTGTTCTTAACAAAGAATCGAAAGCTTATAAATTATATGGAAAAAGAAGAAATCCACGAACGTCATCGTCATCGTTATGAAGTCAACAATGACTATCGTGATGCTCTTACCCAAAATGGTATGCTCTTATCCGGACTTTCTCCGGACGGCAGAATCGTAGAGATGGTGGAAATTCCGGAACATCCTTGGTTCATCGGAACACAGGCACATCCGAACTCAAATCCCGTCCGAACAAACCACATCCGCTGTTTAAGGGATTTGTGGAAGCTTCTCTGGAATATAGTAAAGAGAAGTAATAAAGTGAAATTATATCGTTTCTAAGTAAAAGAAACCCAGAATCAGCAGTATAAAATTGATTCTGGAGTTTTTCTTTATTCATTCTTTTTAACAATTTTAGAATTCCGTATATACATATGATTGATAAGATCATTCAAACCATTTCAATATGAAAAGAAATGTGTTTTGAATGGAAAATATCCATTCACTATTTGCTACCAAAATACCATTTCCTGTTATAATTTGAAACTGGATCCAGGTATCTAATGCGGTATAGCCATAATATACAATTAACATAATGCCTAACGGAATCGAAATCAATAATATAATATTTCTTCTTTTCATACCATGATTACCTCCCTCCACCATCCATTTGTATTACTTTAATTATATATTATTTTCAGTTTTTTTCAAGTATTTTTTTATATTTACAGTCTTTTTATGTTTCTGCACAATAAGAAAGAATGCGCCGAGGCACGTTCTCGCGCCGAGCGCGTTGCTGAGCGCCAGTGGCGCTCGTTAAGCAACGACCGAAGCAGAGCGTAGACCGCTTGCGACATTCTTCATCTTCGTGCGAGTGCGCATCTCCGGCACACAGTGCCTTTTTGTTTCATAGGAAGTTCCTTCGGAATCTCCTATGAATAAAAAACTGCCGCCAGTTACGGCGGCAGCGAAAACATTCTTCTATTATCTGTAATTAATTTTCATCAGCAATCTCAATCAGCTTATCCAGCAGTTCCGAATAACTATATCCGTAATCTTCCATCAGCCGCGGATACATGGAGATACTTGTAAATCCCGGAAGGGTATTGATCTCATTCAGGTAAACGTGATTGGTCTTCTTATCCAGGAAGAAATCCACACGGCTCAGTCCATGTCCGTCAATTGCCTTAAAGGCACGAACAGCATACTTACGGATCTGTTCCTGAATCTCTTCATCTACTTTTGCAGGGATACATGTCTTACTCTCTGCATCTTCGTATTTGGATTCAAAGGTATAGAATTCACCATGAGGCATGATCTGTCCGACTCTGGATACGATGATGTCATCATTTCCAAGAACGGCTGTCTCAAGCTCGATACAGTCTACACATTCTTCTACAACGATGTGTGTATCATACTTCGCAGCTTCTTCCAGCTTTGCCATCAGATCTTCCTCTTTATCGCGGCGGTAACATCCAACACTGGATCCGGAACGGCTTGCCTTGATAAAGCACGGCATTCCAAGTTCTTTCATAATAGAAGCTTCGACTTCTTTTGTCTCTTCCATGTTTTTTTCCACTACAACCAGCTTTCCATCATTGCGCTTCTTTACATATACAGATTTGACCTGTGGGATTCCTGCACTTTCAAATACTTTCTTTGCAAAAAATCTTATCCATACATGCACTGGATGCAAATACACGGCATCCTACATACGGAAGCTGTGCCAGTTCAAATAATCCCTGGATAGTTCCATCTTCTCCGTAAAGTCCGTGAAGTACCGGGAATGCAACATCCTGACTTCTCAGAAGATTGAATACACCTTCTACCACTTCTGCTCCGTCAAGCCAGGTATCTTTTGACAGGTCATTATCTTCCTGCTTTAAGATGTACCATTTCCCATCTTTTGCAATGCCGACAAGTGTAATCTCATATTTATCTTTATCCAGATGCTTCATCACTGAATTACAGGAAATTCGTGAAATTGAATGCTCACTGGACTGTCCGCCACAAACAACAAGTAACTTTTTCTTCATATCAGTTTCCCTCTGTTTCTTATCATATACTCTTCTCCGGTTCTCTCCGGATACTACTTAGAATAATTTACCACGTCCGCCATGCATTTACAATAAAAGTTTGGAATTTCAATAAATTTTTTTAAGCATTTTCCAGGCTTTCCACAAATGCAAACAGCTCTTCCATCGATCCCTGGTAATCGCTTTCGATTGGAAGATCCTTTTTTATTTTCCTTCGTATCTGTAACAAGGAATGTCTTTACGCCGAGTTTCCGAATTGCAAGATCCTCTTCCACGTCATTTCCTACCATCAGACACTCTTCCGGTCTAAGATGAAACTGTTCAAGAATTGTTCGGTAATAGTCCACATTTGGCTTGCAGTAACAATTATCCTCATAAGTTGTGATCAGCTCAAAATCCTCTGCATCCAGTCCCGCCCATTTGATCCGGTTCATCGTTGCCACCTTTGGAAATACCGGATTGGTTGCAAGGTAGGTGCAGATTCCTTTTTCCTTTGCCTTTTTCACAACCTTGTCCGACAGACTGTTTGGCTGCGTCACCGCAATTGCCTGGTTAAATTCATTTGCATAGAAATCAAGGGCAATCCGTTCGGAATTCTCCGAATCCGTCGGAAGCAGTTCGTCCATATACTGCCAGAATGCTTCCCGGTTGGTACAACTTCCGTCATTATTCACCATCGCTCCATAGCCCTTCCACACGGATGCGATAAATGCTTTCGGATCAAAGGAAATCCCCTCGGATATATATTTTTTTGCCAGAAGCGGCATATAAAAGGTAACAAATTCGTCCTGGTTCATCAAGCAGCGTTCCGTCAAGATCAAATAAAATATGTCGAATGTGCATTATTCTTCCTCCAGATTCAGATGATGTAACTTTTTATAATAAGAGTCCAGCGTATACAAAGCGACCACCGGATTATTTCCAAGCACCCGATCCTTTACAACCAGCGTTGTACTCGGCGCCTCGGCATATTTGTAAAAGAGGCTGTCATGTCCCACGCAAAGTCCCATCACGATATTGATGTCCGTCTTCTCTTTGTTCAGCATCTGCGCCTGCAGGATTGGGTTACACATATGAACTCCGACCTCCTCGCAGCGTTCCGGAATGCCGACCTCGGTCTTTGGAACTTCTCCGATCTTACAGCCCACACCGTACACTTCAAAGCCGTATTCTCTCAAAAGTCCTGCCAGCAGGTGGCTTTCCTTTAAGAGTCCCACACAGCTTGCAATTCCGATCTTCTTGGCACCCAGTTTTTTTGCCCAGCGGATCGTCTCCTCCACACGGGTTGCCTGGCAGTAAAAAATCGTGCTCAATCTCGGCACTTGCACGCATGATCTTCAGATCTTTTTCATCTCCCAGATAGGTATCAAGCGCCATCTGCCGGTCTTTCAAGTCCATATTATGTGACACGCAAAATCCAGGATATGGCTTATGATTCTCTATATTCTGCTTTACATTACATTTCTTGACATTGCAATCTATACATGACAACTTTTTTGTTTCTTCCACTTTTTTCTGCCTCCTCTTGATATACAGATAAGGATAACTTGTATTTTCGGGAAATGCAAGTTAAAATACCTCTGCTTTACCAGTCCCTCTGAAGAAAGACTAACCACCACCGTTATGATAGCACCCATGCTTTGATTATATCAGCCGTGAAATTTCACCACAGTAAATTTATCAGTTGGATTCCAACAAACTCTTATCAATAATCTGGAAATTTGCCCGGTGTATGTACAACGCTTTCCCATCGATCATCAACTTCGTAAATTTCGGCAGATCATCCGGGATTTCCCAGTACACATCTTCTCCGCTATACGCTACGATTGGCTGTCCCAGTTGGGATTTGATAACAACAACTCTGGCTTTTCCAAACATATTTTTATACTTATTCAGGACACCTGCGATCGCAGTATTGTCTGTAATCTTACCGCTTGCATTGCTTTCAATATCCTCCTGCGTAAAATCCACATCCGCTTTCAACGCGTCCTGCGCAAAAATACAGGTATCACCACAACTCTCGATTTCCTTTCCATCGATTGTAATCGTAATGACAGAGGAAAGCTCATATCCCGTGATAACATTACCGTCTGAATCATAGCTTGAAGTTTCCACTGCATTTCCCTGCACATTGATCTTGTCTCCTGTAGTTGTCATTACACGATTCCCGTAATTATCATAGGTCGTGATCGTGTACGAATTCCCCACTAATTTTCCTGTAATATCGTTCAATTTGGAGCTGAGCATACTGCATCCCGCAAGCGCTATAGTCATGACTGCGCATACTCTGTCGCCATTGCAAATCTTTTTTCTTTTTCATAAATTTTCTCCTTTGTCCTTTCGCAGAATCATCTTTTTGCCATTACCTTACTTTATCTTAAGTATCCCTGTATAATTATGTAAAATGTCGTCCGGCTGCATCGCATCCGATACCATGGCAATCTCAAGCTTATACTCTGTATCCTCATCACCAATTGATCCCTGAACCGGCACATACCGGTCAAAGCAGACATTTTGTTTCTTTTTTTGTTGTGACAATTATCGTGACATAATCCTCCGTTGTCTGAAGCTTGTAGTAGATATCTTCTTCCGGGAATGTATCCCTTGCCCGGTCGATCATGTCCGCATAATTGTAATATTCCGATTTGTCACCAAGACCTGTCGTTTTTCATCGATCGCATTCTGCGCCTTTTCTAAAACTGCTGCTGTCCTTGCCTCATTTTGCCTGCACTCGATCGCTGACGTAATATTCACATACAGTGAAATAACAAGTATAATCCCAGCCATAACCGCTATTGATGTTAGCCAGACCATGGCAAGCTTTGATTTCTTTTTTTCTTTACTTCCTCTTTTGTGAGATGGATATTCGAAAATTCGTTTACAAAATATATCGGATTTTCATTTCCGTAAGCAATAATCGCATCGACCGTGTCATAACCTCTTTCAACACTGTATTTCTGCCATACACCATATTCTGAGTAAAACTTTTCCAGCCTGTAATAGAACGATAAAAACCATCCTGTATATCGTTTTCTCCGGATAAAAAACGCACAAATCCCGCCAATAAGAATTGCAAAATATCCGACTCCCATTACGCCATAATAAAGACCTTCTATTTTCGATACCTGCTTTTCCGGCAATACCGCAAGTAACTGATATTCCCCATTCTTTTCTTTTTTCCCAGTATGTCTGAAACCGACTGCCATAAGAATATTTGATCGGATCCATTCCAAGTTCTGCAAGTGTGTAACTTACATGCTCACCTTTATTCGGATTTTTTCAAGCGCAATGACTCGCCATCCTCCTGCACAACTCCAATTACGCTCTTTTTTTTTCTATGAGAGAATATCCTGTTACACTTTCAAACGGATCATACTGACCGGCTCCGAAAAACCATACCAGTGAAAGGATCATATAAACGACAAAAGAGTTTTATGAGTTCTTTCCACACGTTATATTTTAAAGACCTTTTCTATGATCTCTTTTTCATGTGCCGGGATTCCGGGCAGTGTGCTGTACCAGGAAGCGAACCGCTCTCTTTTGGTTTCCTCATCCATTGCTTTTCTTAGATTCATTGCTGTTGCAAGCTGCATCTTCTTTTCCTCCTTTGTACATCTTCTTAAGGATAACTTGTATTTTTTTAAATGCAAGCGTCCTCTGGTATTCTTCGAAAATCAACAAAATCATACGAACTACTTCATTTTCAAAAAATTCCTTTTATATTTTTTTGACATCATTTTATTTTTGTGTTAAAATTCAGATACTAAGACATATACATCATTTAAATTCAATCAATTGTACTTTGTAATTTTTAAGGAGGGATCATACCAATGTTCAATTTTAAATTTTATCTTCTTCCACTCCTCATCCTTTCAATTGGATTATCCGGATGTACAAAGCTAAATAAAGATGTCTCCAAAACACTCTCTATTGTTATAGAACCTGCTTTTAAGGAGCAGGTTCTTGATGCTGTAAAATATGCCACATCCAAAAATAACTCTCTGGAATTTGAAATTAAAATATTATCTCCTGATCCTGATAAAAGATCTGCAGAAATTCAGAAACTCCGTACACAGATCATGTCTGGAAAAGGTCCCTGACTTATATCTTGTTAACTGTTCCACCGATGGAGTCTGCGCAGATGAACGAACCTCTTTTTGAAAATCCTTATAAGGCAATGCAAAGTGGTGTATTCGCCTCATTGGATAAATATATGAAAAAAAAAGATTCTTATTGGCAAAAGGAAAACTATAATCCGTCTTTTTCTTCTCCCCGGTCAATATCAGGAAAGACAATATATTCTTCCTCTTTCCTGCCACTATAATATGTTAATCTCCGATACTGTACTTGATTATACACAGGAAAATGATACCTTAGAAGATTGGATTTCAAATATAAAAAGTTCTTCTGACCACGCTCTGAAAAATGCACTATTCGAATTAGATAATATCAGTGGTAACTGGTTTCAACCTCTTTGCGGATTACAATTCCGGTCAGATTTTCTTTGATAAGGAAAAGTGGAGTAATTTCGCATTAGAATACTTATTATTTAAACAAGATTATTTAGAAAATGAAAAGACAAATAATACTGATACTAGCTCTTCGCATATTTTAATCTCATCTTTGGATGACATAAACGAACACACAACGCAAATAGACATAATCCCTGATATTCAGGGAAAAAAATGGCTGCCATTCGTTGCTTTGGTGCTGTAAGTATGGCATCTGATTATAAAGAAGAAGCTTATCACTTCTTAATGTATTTTTTAAATAACGTAATTCAGGAATCAACTAGTACTAATGGAATGTCACTAAGCGCAAATGGTGTCCTTGGAACAGATTATCCGGTACAAGTATCTGCCATCCGTACAAAACTGTCCTTCTTAGATCAGTCAAAACAGGATTTAGCTATAAAAGCATTTCAGTCCTTAGAAGGAGCATATTTTCCGACAGAAGTTGAACATTTTATTTATGAAGAGATTATAGAAAATAGTAGTTTATTATATGGTCCGCAAACTGATTTTAAAAAGATATGGCAAGATAAGTTTTCGGCTTTAGCAGACAAAGCATGGAATGATTATCATACACAGGTGACAGAATAGTTTTAAGTGAAAGCGAGCGTGATGCAATGAAAAAAAGAAGAAGGGATTCTTACTGGCTTTCCCTGCAATATCAGGATTTCTTTTTCCTTTTATCTGATCCCATTTTTGATTGTTTTGTGGTATTCTGTTTCTTTTGGTATCGGAAAACGCGAATTTGTAGGTCTTGATAATTATAAAGAACTATTTAAAAATACAATGTTTTTACTGGCAGTAAAAACACTTGTAAATATATGCTTGTTACAATACCAGTTACTTTAGGGACAGCTCTCTGTATTTCTGTAATTTTACAACAGATTACGAAAGGTCAGAAAATTTTCCGACTCTCTTTTCTTTATCCAATCATCATGCCAATCGCATCTATAGTTTTAGTCATCCAGTTTTTTTCAAAAATAATGGTTTTTTGAATCTGATACTAAACTTTTTTTATCTTCCTGAAAAAAGACTGGCTTCATACATCAAGCGCTTTTTGGATCATCTGTATTTTATATTTCTGGAAATTTGTTGGATATTATATTTTCATTTATTCTTCCAGACTTCAGATGATTCCGAAAGAATATTATGAATATGCCAGTCTTCACGGAGCCGGAAAATGGCAGAGCTTTTATTATATTACCTGTCCTATATTGTTTCCGGTTATCCTTTTTTACATTAATACTCTCCATAATGAATGCGTTTAAATGCTACAGAGAAGCTTTTTTACTTGGCGGAACTCATCCAGACAACAGTATTTATTTTTTACAACATTTTATGAATAATAATTTACAAAATCTGAATTACCAAAAGGTTTCCGCCAGTGCAACTATTATTACCGTATTTATTCTTTTTCTAAGTGGTCTTATCTATATGATATACTATTTTCTAAAGAGGAGGACTGCCGATGCATAAGTACAAACAGTACACCCGGCTCTTTGTTTTTTCGATCATAGCCTTTATTTTTTTATTTCCAATTATCTATCTGATTGTATTTTCAGTTTTTCATTCAGATACCGGATTTTCTCTGATGAATTATTATAAAGTTTTTCTGGCAAAACCTGATTATCTGATAAAATTTTGGAGAAGCCTTGCCATGTGTCTGATGATTGCGGCAGGACAAACCCTTTTTTCCTGTATGTCAGGAACAGCATTTGCAAAATATTCTTTTTCCTCTGAAAAATTCTGGTTTATACTATTTGCACTATTTATGATTTTACCGATTCAGGTAACACTGCTGCCGAATTATATTTTATTAGAAAAGCTAAAACTTTTAAACAGTTGGAAAGCTTTGATAATCCCTGCAATATTTTCACCTTTTGGAACTGTATGGCTTACTTTCGTTTTCCAGGCAATCCCAGATTCTACACTTGATGCCGCAAGAATGGATGGCGTAAATCAGCTACAAATGATTCGCTACATTATAGTTCCAAATTCAAAACCTGCCGTTATCACATTATTTATATTAGTATTTACAGAAAGCTGGAATATGGTTGAACAGCCTATCCTTTTTCTCGAAAAAGAAACCGACTATCCCCTTTCTGTCTTTTTCTCGCATCACTCAATCAAAATGCTGTTGGAATTCAATCCGTCTGTGGTCTACTATGTTTACTTCCAGTGACATTTTTCTTTTTATATTACAATACAGAATTGACGGATGGACTAAAAGATATTTTATGGAGTTGATAAAATGATGAAAAAGAAAAACCTGGAATGCCGGATGTATGATCCTGATTTCTTTAATGATCTGTACTATTTTATCCATCCGTATAGAAAAATGGATGCAGATACTAGAGATTGCAACGATCAGTCAGACAGAAGAAGAAAAAGCTTAATTCTACCATCCATATTCCCAAAAGTTGCTATAATACCGATACAAATATGATTTTTTATCTGGCAGAACAAGAAGGAGTATTCGGAACAAAATTTTCTCGCCTTTTCAAAGGCTGTCGATCCTCTTTCCATAACCGCAGATAGTATTCTTCTTCCGGAAGAAAAAAGATGAAAAAAGGACAACTTTTGCAGATCATAAAATGGTCTACATATCCATTAAAAGATGGAGATGAAGTCACCATCGATCAGGAAGGGAACATAAAAAACAGTCTGGTGAAAACAGACGTATTTTAGAAAAAGCAAAAATCTTTTTCTTTTTGTTTGGAATAACCGTCCTGATTTTAATTTTTATCTTTGCTTTTGGAATTAAAGATTTGTATAAGTTTCCTGCCGGAGATTATAGAAAATGTGTCAGAGGAATGCTACTCATTCTGATTGGATTTGGTATCTTATGGAAAATTACTGCACTTGTGAATATTCCGCGAGAATATCTGCCTCCGGAATGTATATTGGATCTGGGATTTTATTTACATTAATCTATAAAACGGATAAAGTCAAACTGCTATATGAAAAAGTTTTAAATCGCAATAGCAGTTTGACTTTCTTCTTTTTATCCTATCAATACTTTTTTTTCCTTCAAATGCAAAACCATAATGATGAATCTCTTCTTTTTTTAGACCTCTGTCATATAGTTCTGCATCATAACATTTTTTCTTTAATCTGTGTCAGTGCCGTCTGCACAGTGTCTTCCAACGATTCTTCTCTTTTTTATATTTCTCACTTTAATATCAGTCTGATCCGCAATGAGTCCCAGAACAAATCCATGATAAAATCGTTCCGGTTCATTTTGTCCTACATCAAAATAACTGAATGTTGTCATTATAATCTGATTCATATAATAGTTCATAGCATCTATATCATCACTTAATAATGCCTTCATGAACTGATTATAATTGGATTGATTCTTTGCGAACCATCCTTTAAACATAGTTGTAAACATTGCTGTTGTTTCCAGATTGGTGATTCGCAGATGATACCATGGCTCTAACAAAACGCCCCTGATATTCTATCTGCTCTGCTTTCAGATAACCACTTACCAGCATCAGGCTCCAGATTGCATTCTCATCTTGATCAAGCTGCTCAAATACGATTTGTTCATCAAAATTAACTACGATTTCTTTTCCCTGCAAAGCAATTCTTCCATCTTTTCTTTGATGTCTGTGGAAGCTTTTCGAATCAGTTCATCAATCATACTATTTGAACTGGTATCTGCCCAATAAGGACGGACCTGTTTTTTTATCTAAAAAATTAGTAATTGACCAAGGATTATAGATATCATGCGTATTTCCAAATACAAAACCATCATACCAGGACTTTACCAGTTCTTTTTGTTCTCCCATCTTTAAATCTTCTAAAGCTTGAAAAACCTCTTCTTCTGTGAAACCAAAGCTGGTTTCATATTCTGTAGAACTTGTCGTCACAACGTTCAGATTATTCAGATCGGAAAATACCGACTCTTTGGATACTCGTGTTATTCCTGTCAAAACTGCTCTTTCCAGATAGGGATTGGTTTTAAAAGTTGCATTGAAAAAATTTCTTATAAATGCTGTAAATTCCCGCCAATATCCATGCAGATACGCCTCCTGCATCGGGGGTATCATATTCGTCTAACAAAATGTTTTCACGGAGTGATACGAAATTTTGTTTTCCGATGCTGCTTACTGTTGGCATGAAGGGGTTCCTCGCTTTCTGAATGAATGTCTATGGGGGATGCTCTTTTGAAAAGAGCTTGTATTATTCCTGCTTTTTAGATTATAACATGCTAGTTGTGAATTTTAAAGGAATGGAGGAGGAATTGTTTTTATGTGAGGGAGGGGGAGAAATTGACTGGGATATGGGAAGTTTTATGTGGGACGCGGAAGGCGGAGCGGGGGCTCCTTTTCCGCTGGGATGGGTGATGTATAGGATTTAGGGAATTTATGTCAGACGCGGAACTTGGAGCAGAGCTCCTTTTCCGCTGGGATGGGTGGTGTATGGGATTTAGGGAATTTATGTCGGACGCGAAATTTGGGCGGGAGCTCCTTTTCCGCTGGATTTGATTAGTTTGTGGGTTGAATGATTTACTTTGGACGCTGTGCCATCAGGAATCTATTATGCCATTTTAATGGCATAATAGATTCCTGATGAGAGCTGGCGTCTATATAAAAAGAGAAAGAGGCAGAAATTCATGCGAGCATGATTTTCTGCCTCTTTTCTCTTTATGCACAGCTTGTAGCGTTTTCAAATTGCGAGTTATACAGCTCTGCGTAGAATCCATTTTTGCAAGGAGTTCTTCATGCTTGCCCTGTTCGATGATATCGCCGTCTTTCATAACCAGGATGAGATCTGCGTCTCGTATGGTGGAGAGTCTGTGGGCGATTACGAAGCTGGTTCTGCCTTTCATGAGGTTATCCATGGCTTTCTGGATCTGGACTTCGGTTCTGGTGTCTACGGAGCTGGTGGCTTCGTCTAGGATCAGAATCTTTGGATCAGCCAGGATGGCTCTGGCGATCGTGAGGAGCTGTTTCTGGCCTGAGATACGTTGCTAGCTTCTTCGTTGAGGATCATGTTGTATCCGCTTGGAAGAGTCTGGACGAAACGGTGTACGTGAGCAGCTTTGGCTGCGGCTACGACTTCTTCGTGGGTTGCATCGAGTTTACCGTATTTAATGTTATCTTCGATGCTTCCGCTGAACAGCCAGGTATCCTGAAGTACCATTCCAAACATCTGTCTGAGTTCGCTCCGGTTGAAGTCTTTGATGTTGTGTCCATCGATCTTGATTGCCCCGCTGTTGACATCATAGAAACGCATCAGCAGTTTGATCATGGTTGTCTTTCCTGCTCCGGTTGGTCCTACGATGGCGATCTTCTGTCCTTCTTTTACTTTTGCAGAGAAATCATTGATGATGATATGCCGGATTGTATCCGAAGTGTACGTGTTCAAATTCTACATTTCCTGTAATCCTTCTACAGATACTGGATTTTCAGCAAACTGATCTTCTTCTTTTCGTCCAGAAATTCAAATACCCTCTCTGATGCGGCGGCTGTCGACTGGAGCATGTTTGCTACCTGTGCAACCTGCTGGATCGGCATCGTAAAACTTCTTACGTACTGAATAAATGACTGGATATCTCCAACTTCGATGGTCTGTTTGATTGCAAGGTAACCTCCTAAGATAGAAACTCCTACATATCCAAGATTTCCGACGAACTGCATGATCGGCATCATCATTCCTGACAGGAACTGCGATTTCCATGCAGAACGGAACAGGATATCATTAGTCTCATCAAATTCGCGGATCACATCTTCTTCTTTATTGAATGCTTTGACAATATTATGTCCGCCATATACTTCTTCTACCTGACCATTGATATGTCCCAGATATTCCTGCTGGCTTTTGAAGTATTTCTGTGAGTGTTTTACGATTACAGAAATCAGTACCATAGATACCGGAAGGATCAGGAGTGCTACCACGGTCATCAGCGGGCTGATACTGAGCATCATGATCAATACACCGATGATCGTTGTCGTCGATGTGATCACCTGCGTCGCACTCTGGTTCAGGCTCTGGCTCAGAGTATCTACGTCATTGGTTACTCTGGAAAGAACTTCTCCGTGTGTAGTCGTATCAAAATAATTCATCGGCATGCGGTTAATTTTCTCAGAAATTTCTTTTTCGCATGCGATAGGTCAGCTTCTGTGATACGCCTGTCATGATATATCCCTGGATAAAGGAGAAACATGCGCTGATCACGTACAGACACAATAAAGTTAACAGGATTTTACCAATCTTTGTATAATCAATTCCGCTACCGCCGGATACTTTTCCGACCAGACCTTTGAAAATTTCGGTCGTCGCTTTTCCGAGAACCTTTGGTCCAATAATATTGAAAACCGTACTTCCGATTGCAAATATCATAACAAAGAAAATACCGATTTTATATTCACTAAGGTAAGTAAAAAGTTTCTTCATGGTACCTTTGAAGTCTTTTGCCTTCTCGCCGGTTCCCATTCTTCCATGTCCACCGCCCATAGGTCCTCTCTTCTTCTTGGCTGATTACTCATACTATGCTTCCTCCTTTCCGTCATTTTCGTTATTTAAGTCTCTCGCAAGCTATGCTTCAGAAAAGCTGCGATGACGCAATCTGATAATATGCATCACAGGATTTCAGAAGCTCTTTGTGTGTTCCGATTCCCGCAATCTTTCCATCATCCAGCACAATGATCTGCTCCGCATGTAAAATGGTGCTGATTCGCTGTGCTACAATGATCACTGTGCTGTCCTGTGTCTTTTTCTTTCAAATGCAAAGACGAAGGGTTACGTCTGTCTTATAATCCAGTGCTGAAAAACTGTCATCAAAAATATAAACTTTTGGTTTGTTTTGCAATCGCACGTGCGATAGAAAGACGCTGCTTCTGACCGCCGGATACGTTGGAACCGCCCTGTGCGATCGGACTTTCGTATTTTTATGTTTCTCTTCGATAAACTCAGTTGCCTGTGCGATTTCTGCGGCTTCCTTCATCTCGGCTTCGGATCCATCCGGATTGCCATACAGAATATTAGAAGCGATGGTTCCTGAGAACAGAACACCTTTCTGTGGCACATAACCAAGTTCTTCTCTCAGATCATCTTTGCGTGAGAGTGCGGACATCTTTTCCGTCTAAGGTAATAAATCCCTCTGTCACATCATAAAATCTTGGAATCAGGTTGATCATGGTAGATTTACCACTTCCGGTACTTCCAATGATTGCTGTCGTCTGTCCCGGCTTTGCAGTAAAGCTGATGTCGTGAAGCACATCCTCTTCTGCTCCAGGATAACGGAAGGATACATGATGGAATTCTACTTCACCTTTTCCGTTCTCACCCAGTTTTTCCGGTGTCTTCCTATCTTCGATTGCTGTCTCGCTGGTCAGAATTTCATCCACACGGTCTCTTTGCAGAAACAACAGCTGCTCTTGGAAGCATAACCGAAATCATACAGATCATTAAGAATGCCATGATGATCTGCATTGTATACTGGATAAACGCCATCATATCTCCAACCTGCATCTGCCCGTCGTTGACACCATGTGCGCCACTCCATACAATCAGTATGGTAATTCCGTTCATGATCAGCATCATCATCGGCATCATAAACGTCATGGCACGGTTTACAAATAAGTTGGTTCTTGTCAGATCTCTGTTCGCTTTATCAAATCGTTCTTCTTCATGCTTTTTCTGTACTGAATGCACGGATAACCGAAAGTCCTGTTAAGATTTCACGACTGACAAGATTCAGTCTGTCGACCTGATTCTGCAGAATCTTAAATTTTGGTATTGCCACAATAAATAATACAGCAACAACCATCACGATCAGGATTACCCCAAGTACGATGATCCATGACATGCTGACATTCGTATGGAGAACCTTAAAAATACCTCAATTGCCATGATTGGTGCATACATCACCATTCTCAAAAGCATAACTGCAAGCATCTGGATCTGCTGGATATCATTCGTACTTCTTGTGATCAGTGATGCCGTAGAGAATTTGTCAAACTCTGCATTGGAAAATCCGACAACTTTTTAAATACCTTTCCTCTCAGATCACGTCCCGTACTTGCGCCACTCTGGAAGCAAGAAGTCCTACGGTAACACTTGCGAGCATTCCAAGGAATGCAAGTGCCAGCATCTTACCGCCAGTTGTTAAAATATATCTGTTCTGGATCTTATCTGTATTCACGCCCAGAACACTGTAGGTTTCTTTAATATATGAAGTTCTTTGCCTGTTCCAGCATAGTATCCGGCATATCGTCCATTTTTTCTGATATTTTATCAATAACGTCTGCTCTCTGTTCATCCGGTATCATGTTCAGGATCTCAAAGATATCTGCATTTTCGATCTTTTTCACCTGTTCATCAATGTTTTCTGCATTTCATCCTGCTGTTTCTTGGCAAGCTCCGGATTTGCCGCAAGTCTTCGCTTTCTGCTCATCTGTCATCTGGGACTGCATACTCTCTGCCTGTTTCTCAGCCTGTTCCTTTATAGAAGAAATCATGTTTTCTTTCATGGATTCTTCCATCTTCTTTGTTGTATCGCTTCCAGATTCAAATCCATAAGTCAAACATCGGCTTTCCAAGGATGTCAAATACCTTTCCTGACTTTTCTTCATCTTTTTTTCACGGAATCCTTCAGAACATAAATTGCTCCATCATACTTATAATCCGAATCGGATTCCTTTTTCTCATATGCATCCAGCACTGTCTGCTGGTCTTCTTCTGCCACAAAAAGCAACAGCTTATTCATCTCTTCCTCTGCGATTGCATCCGGAATCTTCTCATCAATTCCTCCCTGCTGGATTCCGACATTGACAATGTCTGAAGTATAAGAAGGCAATGACAGATCGCAGTACGCCTGAACGATCAGGATAACAACAATCGCCGCTATAGTTCTTTGCATAAGGCTTCAAATGTTTGAATAGCTTTCTCATATAGCAATTATTTCCTTTCTTAGTAACTATTTTTATTCCTCAAATGGGTTTTTACATGGCATATCACGGAATTCTTTTTTCCTGGAAAAGATTGTCACTCATCTGTAAAAGCAGTCTTCTACACAGTATTTTCTCTTCTGTGCTCATATTCTTCAGGAGTGTATTTTCCGTGCTTCGGAGAATCTCATGCATGTTGCCAAGAATCTTCTCTCCACGTTCTGTCAGATGGATCCTGGTCATCCGCTGGTCTTTTCGTCCTGCTCTTTTCTAATATATCCGAGCTTTTCAAGTTTCTGAACTGCTACATTCACCGATGGCGGCGTAATGTGAATATGATCTGCAAGCTCTCTCTCTGTGACATCGGTCCTACCATCTGCAATATTGCAAGAATTCCTGCCTGTCCGGCTTTCAGCTCTGTATCCTTCATCTGGTTCGTCACATACCATTTATACATATGTCCGACCTGTGCAAGAAGAAGTTGTACCGGCATATTCTCCTGGTAAAATCCCCACACTCAAATTTATCCGACTTCACCCCTTTCACCTCCCGCAATTTAATTAGATGTCTATTCATTAGAAGTCTAATCGTTATTTTATGCGTATCACACATATAAGTCAACATTTATTCTCAATAATTTATATTTTTATAATATTTTTCACAAACAAATAATTAAATGCCTAATTATTATTTTCTCATATTAAAACACTACGAAAATCAAAAAGGACTCTTCTGCCATTTTCTGTGCAAAAAGTCCTTATCATTTACCATATCTGCCTTACCTGTAAAGCTTTATTCAATTTTTCACAAATTACATATCTTGCAGGAATGCCTTCACATTTTCCTCTTTTGTCGCCCAGGAAGTGCATAATCGGATCACACTATGGGTCTCATCGTACCTTTCCTGATAAGTTACGCCATATTTTTGACGGATTTCCTGCAATTTGGCATCTTCCACAATAATGAACTGCTGGTTGGTATTGCTGTCCATGAAGAATTCATATCCTTTTTCTTTCAGTCCGTCTTTCAAAAGCATTGCCATATCAATCGCATGTTTGGAGATTTCAAAATAAAGACCATCTTTAAAAAGCTCCAGGAACTGAACGCCAAGCAGTCTTCCTTTTGCAAGCATTCCACCTTTTTGTTTAATGCAGTAACGAAAATCTTGCTTTAGACATGGATTTGTGATAACCACAGCTTCTCCGAACAATGCACCGACCTTTGTTCCTCCAATATAGAATACATCACAACACTTTGCAATATCCGGAAGTGTCACATCTGTTCCCGGTGCCATCAGCCCATAACCCATTCTTGCCCCATCCAGGAAAAGATAAAGTCCACATTCCTTACATACAGTAGAAATATTTTCAAGTTCATTCTTTGTATACAATGTTCCTACCTCTGTCGGATGTGAAATATAAACCATCTTTGGCTGTACAATATGTTCACGAGACTCATCACTCCAGTGCAGGTCGTAATATTCCTTGATCTGCTGTCCTGTAATTTTTCCTTCCTTTGAAGGAAGTGCCAGAACTTTGTGTCCGGTCGCTTCTACAGCCCCGGTCTCATGGACATTGATATGTCCGCTGTCTGCGCAGAGCACTCCCTGAAATGGACGCAGAATAGAAGAAATTACTGTAAAATTCGTCTGGGTTCCTCCCACCAGAAAAATGAACATCTGCCTCCGGTGCTTCACACACCTTCTTAATTGCTTCTCTCGCTTCTTCACAGTAAGGATCTTCCCCATATCCTACTGTCTGCTCCATATTGGTCTCGGCAAGCTTCTCGATAATTCTCGGATGTGCCCCTTCTGTGTAATCGCTAGTAAACAAAATCATTTCAACATACCCTCTACTTTCTCTTTTTAATTCTTTTGTAGCCTGCTCAATATCCGGCTGTCCAAAAACTGCACTGATCACGGCAACTCCACAGATTCCGTTTCCGGCAAGCTCTGTCACATTCTCTTCCGTGATTCCCCAATTGCCACAGCCGGAATCTCCACCTTCTCACAGATTTCTTTCAAAATCTTATGATCCAGCTTTGTTGCATCTGCCTTTGATGTCGTGCCAAAGACTGCACCGACTCCCCAGATAATCGGCTCCATGTGCCTGCGCCTTTAGCGCCTGCTCCACCGTCTTTGCCGTAACACCGATGATCTTGTCCTCACCCAGTGTTTTCCGCACATCAAGAGCTTCCATATCGCTCTGCCCCACATGCACACCATCGGCATCTACCTTCTTTGCAATCTCAACATTGTCATTGATCACAAATGGTACATGGTAGGATTTACAGAGTCTGGCAATCTCTTTTGCTTCTGCCAGAAACTCTTCCTCACCCAGATTTTTTTCCCTGAGCTGGATAAATGTAGCCCCGCCTTTCAGCGCTTTTTTCCACCTGGCTGTACAGGCTTTCTCCATTCAGCCAGTGACGGTCTGTTACCGCATACAGAACCATATCTTTCTTATCTGATCTCATATTTTGCACCTTCTTCCAATTCTTTTCCTTCCATATTATAAATCGCATCGATGATCCGATTACGGTAGGTTGCATTTCCATCTCCCGGCTGCATATATTTCCAGCCAGTCTCACCGGCAAGCCCCATGGCACAGACCGCTGGCTGCCGCTGCTTCCAGATTATTCTCCGGATTCGCCGCAAGGAATGCCGTCATCATCCCGGAAAGCTGACACCCGGTTCCGGTGATCCGTCCCATCTCCGGCCGTCCGTTCCGGATCACAAAGCACCTCTTTGCATCACTTACAAGGTCTATTCCTCCAGTCACAGCAATCACGGAACCTGTCCTTCTGGAAAAATCCTTTATAAACGGAATCATTTTCTCCAGATTCTGCTCCGTCAGTGTATCTGCCTCGTCTGCATCCACACCACTCGTTGTACCATGTCCTGTCGCTAAGGTCTTGATCTCAGAAATATTTCCCCGGATCACATCAAACTGAATATCACGTATCAGATTCAGTGCCGCCTCTGTTCGGAACGAACTCGATCCTGCTCCGACCGGATCCAGCAACACTTTATGATGCGTCGCTCGTTGGATTTCTTTCCTGCTTTTTTTGCATACTTTCAATCTTGCGCGGATTTAACATTCCCATATTGATATTCAGTCCCTGACAGATGGATGTGATCTCTTCAATATCAGTCGGCTCATCTGACATAATCGGACTTGCACCGCAGGCAAGAACCATATTTGCCACATCATTGATCGTCACATAATTTGTGATATTGTGTATCAGTGGTGCTTTTTTTCGTACTTCATCCAGATAGTTTCAAGCATTCTTTTCCTCCGGTAAATCATATTATTTTCTTATATCTTTAAAATTGTCTCTATAATTATAAAAAGACAGATATATGTCTGCCTTTCTTCTTTTCACTATTTCTTATTATACTCTTGATTTTCTGAAATGCAATCTGCATTTACCTGAAACATATGTCATTTCCATTCTCATCCCTGTATCCGGCAGATCTATAAAAGACTTCTCCAGATAACAACCGGGGCAGATGCTTTTTTCACATCCGCCCCGACTTCTTATTCACATGTTCACATGAATTTCAATATTCTATTTGCTTTCTGTCTTTTCTTGCTCATCTCCGGTTTTACAATGAAGATTACCAGAAGAAGTCCAATCAGAGTAACGACTGTCTGCTGTCCAGAATACAGATTTTACACCATTCTGGATCAGTGCTACATTGGTCGGATCAGCTGATGTACTTGCATTATATGCGACTGCAAATACTGCAACTGCAATTGTTCCTGAAAGTGAGTTTGCGTGAAGTTAACCAGAGAAGTTCCGATTCCCATATCTTCCGGTGCCAGCATTGCCTGTGCTGTTGGCGTAATGGATACAGCACGGAAGCTTTCAGCAATACCTGTAACTGCAAGTGCTACAAAATAAATCATGATCGAAGCACCTGAATTTGTTACCAACGCCATCACAGCCATCGGGATCATTGCAAGACTTGTACCAATTACCATTGCTTTCCATGCATTGGCGGCTTTCTTTCCTACCCATGCACCTGCGATAGTAGGAAGAATGATTGTAATCAGTGTACGAGGCATCTGCAGTGCACCTCTTCGCACTCGTGGATGCTCCCATAACCTGCATGGCACCGATCGGTGCATAATAGTTCATGGCATTCTGATAGAAATAGCAGATAAATCCTACAATAAGGAGTACTGTGTAGTTTTTATTTTTAAATAATTTCATTGGAATCAACGGCTCTGCAGCTTTATTTTCAATCTTAACAAGTGCAATAAGAGCAATGATACCAATTACAAGACCTGCAAGAATCATTGGATTTGTCCATCCCATAGAAGATCCAAAGTTCAGTGCAAGCAGAATTCCGCAAAGTGATATGATGAGTGCGATCATCCCCGGAACATCAATCGTAACCTTTCCTTCTCTTTTTCTGATTCGGCATGTTCATTCCAATCAGTACTATACCAAGAATAAGTGGAATTGCCGGCATAAGGATTGCCACAGTCAATAATCCCATATCTGTTAAAAATACCTGCGATGATACTTCCTCCAAATCCACCAACAGCGATTGCGGTTGCAAGCATACCCATTGCCTTTGGTACATCTTTTCTTTCATTGATAAGACCTGCGATAATGTATGGTCTTTGTAAATGCGCCCTGTGCAAGGCTGACAATCAGTCTGAGGATCATCAGTGGAATCAGAGATCTCACAAATGCAAATGCAAAACCTGCAAGTGCACAGATAATTCCAGGAATCACTACAATGTTTCTTCTACCAATAAGGTCACCTAATTTTCCTCCGATCGGAGTCATAATCGATACACCGATCGCACCTACGATAGAGAAGAGTCCTACATATCCCATCGCATCAACTTTTTCAAGGATAGGTGCTGTTAACGTTGCAAATACCAGTCCATACATTGCTACAGAAAGCATCATGCAGATACATCCGATCTGAACCAAGTTTTTCTTTTTGCCTTCGGAAGCGGAATCGCAACCTGTGGCTGTTCCTGAGCCTGTTGTTCTTTACTCATATTCTTTCCTCCTGTTCTTAAAGAAACCTTTACTCTCTATTTGTTATTTTTAAGCCACTGTGAAGCGCAATGGGCAAGACAAGCTGCTCCGATCGGGCAAACATCTTCATTAAACTGTGCTTTGGATGATGTGCCGGATACTGTCCTCTTTCATCCAGATATCCTGCTGACAGATACATAAATGTACTTTGGAACCTTTTCAGCGATCACTGCGAAATCTTCAGAAGCACTTGCAGAAATTCCCGGATATGGTGTGAGTCCCGGAATTCCAAGCTCCTGCATATATCCAACCACTTCGTCGGTAAGCTTCGGATTGCAGATCAGCGGAGGAACTTCTGAGATCATCTCAATATCAACGGTTCCGTTATATACAGTTGCTGTCTTTTCAGCGACTTCTTTCATTCTGGCACCAGAAGTTCTCTTGCTTCCGGCTTATTGGTACGGATCGTTCCCTGGAGAACAGCGGTCTCAGGAATGATGTTTGCCGCAGTTCCGCCTGCAAACTGTCCGATTGTAAGTACACAGGAATGTGTCGGATCACTTTCTCTTGCGATCAGTTCCTGCAATGCAAGATGGATATGAACTCCGATGTTGATCGGGTCAACTCCTACATGTGGATAAGCACCATGGGATCCTTTTCCATGGATGGTGATCTTAAATCCATCTACAGAATACATCATCGTATCCTTATCATTGTACATAAAAAGTCCGATTGGCATTTTTCCCGGTGATACATGGTATGCAAGTCTTTGCATCAACCGGAGGATTCTCAAGAATACCATTCTCGATCATATTCTTGCTTCCTTCAAAAGTCTCTTCTGCCGGCTGGAACATGAATTTGATAGTTCCTTCCAGTGTATCTTCTTTTTCTTTCAGCATCTTTGCTTTGCTGTAAGAAGCATTGCAGCTGTGGAAATCATGTCCGCATGTATGTGCTTCTTTTCCTGTAGGACATGCAAATTCTTCTCTCCGCTTTCTTCCGGCATCGGAAGTGCATCCATATCTGCTCTCAGAAGAAGAACCTTTCCCCCTTTGCCGAGTGTAGCTGTTACCCCTGTAGCCACAATCCTTCGGCTCAAGTCCGTATTCTGTCAGCTTTTCCATAACATAAGCTTTGGTCTTTGGAAGATCCAGACCAGTTTCAGCATTTTTGTGGATGTGTCTGCGGTTTGCAATTGTTTCATCCTTTAATTCCAATGCTCTTTCATAGTAATTCATACTAAGCCCTCCTTTAACTTTGTTCCTGCCATTTACATTAAAAATACTGTTCTACTTTTAGAATATTTACAGAATAGTTATCATGATTACATAATACCAACTTCTAAAATTTTAGTCAATAATATTACAGAATATTCTTGATTTTCGTTGTTTTTACCTATTTAATCGTTATTTTTTAATTTTCAGAATATTATGGTTGATTTATGGAAGATAATTTTATATGATACTTTTTGAGAGGTGAAAGAAAATGAGAAGAAAAATTGTGGCTATTACCAGCCAGTACTTAAAGGAACCTATCTCGCAGATCGTCTCAGAACTAAAACTAAACTGCGACATCCAGGTGGTTTCCCTACAACAAATTTGACACAATATCAGAAGTTTACGATTCTTACGCCGGGGACACTGACGGATTTCTTATCAGTGGTAAGATCGCAAAAAGCTGCCATTGAGTCAACTGCGCACGCTTATAACCGTCCGATTGTATCCTTTGAAATTGATATAGCCGGTCTGTACCGTGCTCTTTTTGAATCTGCTGATTTCCAACCGGGATCTGGATATGACCGGATTATTCTGGATTTCCTGATTCCGATCGATGGTGGCTGTACTGCAACCGCTTTCCTTAAGGAGCTGGACATTGATACAGTTCCACCACATATTAACAACTGAACCAAGGCACTGACCCGCACCAGTATCAGTACGATTGAAAATCATGTCCTTTCAGAGCTGATCCGTATGTGGAACAACAATGAAATGGATATGGTTCTCTGTCAGTACAGTAATATCCTGCCGGAGCTTCGTGCGCACGGGATCCCGACAATCTATCCGCTGCCAAGTGTCAGCCATATCCGGGATCTTGCAAATGAACTTCTGTCCACGATTGAGCTGGAGCACATGCGTTCCAACCTTCCGGTTATCATCAATGTATCTCCCCGTAGTTCGACAGATAACACACCGGAAAATATCCAGCAGATCTATGTCTGTATGGAAGATTTCTTTAAAAAGAATCTGATGAATTGTATCTCTCAGAAAGTGGATAATCACTGCAGTGCCCTGACCACTGTGGAAATGCTGCAAAGATATTACACACAATAACAAGGTCTGCGAACTGAATGAATTTCTCACCGGCAAACTGCATTTTGAATGTGCTGTAGGATACGGAATCGGGGCAAATTTTTGACAATGCGATCCGTAATTCTGTAAATGCCCGCAAAGAGGCTGTTCAGTTTGGAAAAAGTTTTATCCAGAATGAAAACGGGGATATGATCGGACCCCTTGGTTCATCCGACCGAAGAGTGATCCAGAATCAGTATGTGCAGAATCTTGGAAAGATTGCAAAGCAGTGTAATCTTTCACCGGTTACGATCAAGAAAGTCCTTGCCAGTACGCATGCTGCCGGATCAAATAAGATTACAACGCACGAGCTTGCCGAACGTATGGGAAGTACGGTGAGAAATGCGAACCGGATTATTCAGAATCTGAAAATGGAGGAGTCGCGAAGCTCGCTTATACGCAGACGACCAATGCGAAGGGGCGGCCGGTTAAGGTATACGAACTTTTATTTTAATTTCTAAAGAAATATATTGATTTACAAAAATATAGGTTGTGTCAACATCAGACAAAAATAATTCCCACCAGATTCTTTGTGCAAACAATTGAATCTGGTGGGAATTATAGAATATAAAAAATCTCCCGGAACTGCTTCCGAGAGGGCTCTACAGGGGATGACAGAATCGAACTGCCGCTAAGAGTTTTGGAGACTCCTGTCATACCATTTGACCAATCCCTATTTGATTTTATGAAAAAGACCACTTGTTATTTATAGCACAGTGGTCTTTTTTTTTTTGTCAATGAATTATTTTAGTTTTTCGCATTTTTTTCGCATTTCATTAAGATGCAGGATTCTCTGGTTGCGGCTTCCGCGGAATTCCAGGGTGAGATCTTTTTCGGCTTCGATGAACTCGCCGTCTACGAGGGTATCGATACAGGCGAGCATCTTGTCAGTGTATTCGGTGTAGACTTTTCCGCCGGGGATGAGGTCTACATCATAGAGATATCCGGTGTAGCACCAGACATTTTTCTCCGGGTAGCTTTCTTTGATCTTTTGCAGGAGTCCTGCGAGTTCTTTCTGATTCTCCGGCTCAAAGGGTTCTCCACCGAGGAGGGAAAATCCCTGGATATATGCCGGTTTAAGTGCTTCCAGGATCTCTGCTTCTACTTCTTTGGTATATGGATTGCCGTAATTGAAATCCCAGGTCTCGGAATTGAAGCATCCTTTGCAATGATGCCGGCAGCCGGATACGAAAAGGCTGACCCCTGACGCCGGTTCCATTTGCGATATCGTAATTTTTGATTGTTCCGTAATTCATATCTTTATACTTCCCTTTTTTCTCATTATAGCAGTACTACTTGCTGTCCATTCTTACTCTTCTTATCAATTATAGCAAATCACACCTGAAAATCAACTACTATTGTCCTCCGGTAAAGCACGATTCCAACGCCCGGCGGTCTTTTGACTCCTCCAAATGCTGTGATAAGTGCTACTACGATTTGTCCGCATACGGTCGCCCAAGCAACTGCTTTTTTGCAAAAATAATATTAGCGTTTTACAGCCAGATCCATTATACTATACTTATAAACACCCAAAATGTGAAAGGTAGATCAATCCAATGGCAGGAAAACTATTTTAACTGCCCCCACAAGCAAAGGAGGGATTCTCATGACGAAAAAAGCGCCAAAAAATTTATTTTATTCTGTTACTTTTGTTTATTATGCTTACTGGCTGCTCAGACAAACAGTTCGGGCATTCCCAGATCAGCTTTCCATTCTCATCTTCTTTAATCTGGATCTCTCCGTCATATCCACAGCATTCACAGTAGTCACTCTTTGTATTCAGCTCTGCATACATAATGTTATTGTAAATATACTGCATAACAGAAAGTACTGCCGGAATATTGTTCTGCATATTCGGTACTTCGATGTAACTGATTGCTCCACCCGGTGAAAGCTTCTGGAAATCGGCTTCGAATTTCAGTTTCTTGAATGCATCAATCTTCTCTGATACATGTACATGATAGCTGTTCGTAATATAGTTCTTATCTGTAACGCCCTTGATGATTCCGAAACGCTTCTGCAGACATTTTGCAAACTTGTATGTGGTAGATTCCATCGGTGTTCCGTATACAGAATAGCTGATATTTTCTGCTTTTTTTCCACTCTTCACATTTATCATTTAACTTCTGCATTACCTGCATTGCAAATGGTCTTGCTGCGGGATCGGTATGTGATTTGCCAAGCATACGTACACACATCTCATAAAGTCCTGCATATCCAAGCGAAATAGTGGAGTAACCATTAAATAATAATTTATCGATCGTCTCACCCTTCTTCAGTCTTGCAAGTGCACCGTTCTGCCACAGAATCGGAGCAACATCGGAAACCGTTCCCAGGAGACGTTCATGTCTGCATCTCAGTGCTCTGTGACATAATTCCAAACGCTCATCCAGGATCTTCCAGAATTTCTCCATATCTCCTTCTGATGAACATGCAACATCAACTAAGTTGATCGTTACAACTCCCTGGTTAAAACGTCCATAGAACTTATGGCTTCCGTCCGGATTTCTCTGGCTGTCTTCTACCGTCAGGAACGAACGGCATCCCATACAAGGATATACTTCTCCATTCTTCATCTCTTTCATGATCTTTGCAGAGATATAATCCGGTACCATACGCTTTGCGGTACATTTTGCAGCCAGCTCAGTCAGATACCAATATTTGGAATCCTCGGTAATATTATCTTCATCCAGTACATAGATCAGCTTCGGGAATGCCGGTGTGATCCATACACCCTTTTCATTCTTAACACCCTGCATACGCTGCTTCATCACTTCTTCGATGATCATAGCCAGGTCATCACTGGTTCTGCCTTCTTCTACCTCATCCAGATACTTCTTTCTTCAATGACACTCTTGCGGAGCTTCTGACGGCTTACATCTACGAATGGTGCAAGATGTGACAGCGTAAATGACTGTCCGCCATACTGGTTACTTGCAACCTGTGCAACGATCTGTGTGGTCACATTACACGCGGTAAAGAAACTATGTGGTTTCTCGATCATCGTCTCGCTGATGACAGTTCCGTTCTGAAGCATATCCTCCAGGTTGATCAGATCACAGTTGTGCTCTTTTTGCGCAAAATAGTCCATATCATGAAAATGAATGATTCCTTCTTCGTGTGCACGGACGATTTCCTCCGGAAGAAGGACTCTCTTGGTAAGGTCCTTGCTGACCTCTCCTGCCATGTAATCTCTCTGTGTAGAATTGATCACAGGATTCTTATTGGAGTTCTCCTGCTTTACTTCCTCGTTCATATGATCGATCAATGCAAGAATTCCGTTATCCGTTGTATTCGACTTTCTGGTTAATTCTCTCTTATAGCGATAGCGGACATACTTCTGGGCAACCTCATAACCACGCATCTCCATAATGCCGGTCTCAACCATATCCTGGATGTCCTCCACATTCACTGCATGCGTAAATTCCTCTGCCTGCTGTGCAATCTTCTCCGCAATTGCAATGATCTGAAAGTCATTCATCCTGTGGATGTTCTCAACCTCTTCATTCGCTTTTTGATCGCATTCACAATCTTCTCCAGCCGGAAGTCTACTTCCTCACCGTTTCTTTTGATTACTCTCGTCTTTACTTCCAAATCCATCCCAACTTTCTCCTAACTTTGTTCCATCGCTCCACAAAATATAGTGTCACTTTTAAGTTTCTCCACTATATTTTGCGCTCTGTAGTATATGATACCCCATATTCACGAAAAATGAAAAGGGGGATTTTTGTTTTTTTTATGTTATTTTTTTATCTTGCCATTTTCCAGATTCGGTCTTAAGAATTCTTCTTTCGCATACTCCCAGATCGCTTCTGAGCCTTTTGCCGTATTCCGGTTACGGTTCAGGATCTGTTCAATATGAACATCGTGTTCCTCCCACGCTTTGCCGTCTGTAGCCGCATTTAACATGATCGGCTGGATATTGTCCATCGTCCGGGCAAACTTCGACTCAGCAGTCTCCTGTGCCTCAAATTCCTCCCAGAGCGCCCGAAATTCCTTTCCCTGCTTTTCCGGAAGAAGTCCGAAAATCCGTGTCCGCAGCCTTCACTTCCCGTTCTCTCTGCGTCTTCTTCGCATCTTCATCATAGGCATAGGTATCCCCCGCATCAATTTCTACAATATCATGGATCAAAAGCATCGTCACTGTCTTAAGAACATCGATCTTCTCATCGGCATATCCCGCAAGCAGAACCGTCATGATTGCCATATGCCACGCATGCTCCGCGTCATTCTCCTTACGCACCCCATCCGTCAGATATGTCTGCCTTCCAATAAATTTTTCCTTATCAATCTCCCGAAAGAAATTAAATAATTGCGTAAGCTCCTCTTTTTCCACGTTTTTGCTCCTTCTATGATGAAATACACTCTATTTGAACACCTAAAAATCCTTTTTTTCTCAGTACACGCACACTGTTATATATTCTACCACAAACTACCCTGTATCGGAACTTTTATTTTGTAAAAGATTGTACCATTTTTCCCAATAAATTTTGTCAAAAATTCCGTATTGAAAAAGCGCGCAATCTGTAGTAGATTACGCGCTTCCACATAAATTTGTTTCCTATTTACCATTTTTTTCGCTTCGACACCTTCAACCGGTTCATCGCCCTTGAAAGCGAAGCCTGTGTCCGGTAATATTCCTGCATACTCTGTTTCTGACGAAGCTGTTCTTCTGCATACTCCATCTGCTCCTGGGCATGTCTGGCATCGATATCCTCCGGTTTCTCTGCCGTCTGCACCAGCATCGTCACACGGTTGTTGACGATCTCAAGGAATCCGGCTCCGACCGCAAGGTTCACCCATTCGCCTTCTTCAAACTGAAGCATTGCCTCACCGATCACCACAGCGATCACCATATCTTCATGGTGCGGAAGAATTTCCATTCCACCGCCGTCCGGTACCGGCACGATCATCTTTCTGCAACGTCCTTCATAGAATACCCGGTCACTGGAAATGATTTTAAGTCCAAATGTATCCATACCTGGCACCTCTATTCTGCTTTTTCAGCCTTTGCTTTCTCGATAACTTCGTCAATCGTACCGACGTTGAAGAAGGCGGTCTCCGGATATTCATCCATCTCGCCGTCAATGATCGCTTTGAATCCACGGATTGTCTCTTTCAGTGGTACATATTTTCCAGGAACACCGGTAAATGTCTCTGCAACGAAGAATGGCTGGGAGAGGAATTTCTGAATCTTTCTTGCTCTCATAACCGTTGCCTTGTCTTCATCGGAAAGCTCTTCCATACCAAGAATAGCGATGATGTCCTGAAGCTTCTTTGTATTTCTGCAGAACCTCTGTTACACGGTTTGCAACTTCATAATGTTCTTCTCCGACAATATCCGCCTCCAGAATACGGGAGTTAGATTCCAGTGGATCAACTGCCGGGTAAATACCTGTTCTACAACCTTACGGGAAAGTACGGTTGTTGCATCCAGATGAGCGAATGTTGTAGCCGGAGCCGGGTCAGTAAGGTCATCGGCTGGTACATATACTGCCTGAACAGAAGTAATAGATCCTTCCTTGGTAGAAGCAATACGCTCCTGTAACTCACCCATCTCTGTAGCCAGAGTAGGCTGATAACCTACTGCGGAAGGCATACGTCCCAGAAGAGCGGAAACCTCAGAACCAGCCTGTACGAAACGGAAAATGTTATCAATAAAGAGCAACACGTTCTGATGCTCCTTGTCACGGAAATACTCAGCCATGGTAAGACCAGTCTCAGCGACACGCATACGAGCTCCAGGCGGCTCGTTCATCTGTCCAAACACTAAAGCTGTCTTCGCAAGAACTCCGGATTCTCCCATCTCTGTCCAAAGGTCATTTCCCTCTCTGGAACGCTCTCCGACACCTGTAAAGATAGAATATCCACCATGCTCTGTTGCTACATTTCGGATCAGTTCCTGGATCAGTACAGTCTTACCTACACCAGCACCGCCGAACAGACCGATCTTACCACCTTTTTGCATAAGGTGCAAGCAGGTCGATAACCTTGATTCCGGTTTCCAGGATTTCTACAACCGGGCTCTGGTCTTCAAATGACGGCGGATCTCTGTGGATCACCCAGTGTTCGGTATCTTCTTTTTGATTTCTTCGCCATTGTCGATGGTTTCTCCAAGTACATTGAACAGACGTCCCAGAGTCTTCTCACCTACCGGCACTTTGATACCAGCTCCGGTAGCGGTAACTTCCATGTCCTTGCAAAGTCCTTCACTTGCTGCCAGCATCAGACAACGAACCTCATCATTTCCCAGATGCTGCGCAACTTCCATAATACAGGTTTTTCCGTTGTTCTCCACCTGCAGGGCATCTTTGATGCACGGCAGATTTCCGTCTTCAAATACAACGTCAACAACAGGTCCCATGACCTGTACAATACGTCCCTTTATTCATACCTGTTTTCACTTTCCTTTTCCGTTTCTGGGCTTTGGCACCTGCACAAACCTCAGTAATTTCCTGTGTGATCGATGTCAGCCTGCCTTGCCCTGTTATATATAATAGAAAGATCTTTGATGATTTCCTGCGCGCTGTCTGTTGCTGATTGCATTGCTGTCATTCGCGCATTGTGTTCGCTTGCATATGCCTCTACCAGACATCCATAGATCATACCAACCACGTAGTTTGGTACGATGCTGTCCAGAACAGCCTCTGCTGATGGATAAAGCGCGATCGCCTCTCTATGGATGTTAAGCGGCATTTTCATTTCATTAAATGAAGATCTCTCAAGCGGCAGGATCTTCATTTTTTCAACCGTTGTCAGCATCGAATTTTCCATTCTGGTGTAAACGATGTAGACCTCGTCCAGTTCACCCCTCTCATACTGGGAAAGAATCACTTCCGCGATATCTCTTGCCCTGTGCATGGTCGGTTTCTGCACAGTATAAAGGAAATTGGTGTCAATTTCCACACCCTTATTCGCATAATAGTGTCTGCCAAGCTCACCGACTACGAACAATTTATGCTCTCCCGGTTCCTCCAGGATCTCATCCTCCACCTTGACAATGTTGTGGTTGTAAGCTCCTGCAAGTCCTTTATCCGCAGTAATGACAATGGAACCTATCTTTCGTTTCTCATTTTGGAATCTCTTCCCGCACATCAAAATACCGGTGCTCGATCTCAGGAATATGCCTCAGGATTCTGGAAATCTCTCCCTGAAGTCCGTAAAAGTACGGCTCTGAATCTGTCAGCTTTTTCTTCGCCTGTCTCATCTTGGTAGACGAGATCATATACATGGCGTTCGTGATCTTCATCGTATCTTTGACGCTGTTGATTCGAGTCTGTATTTCTCTGATATTTGCCATATTAACACCTTGCTTGTCTTTGAATTCCTTCGCTCATATCCATCTGGAATTTTGATCTTCTTTGTGTCAATATCAAGCATCAGTTTATTTTAGTAGCGACACAAAGTGTGATAACCTGCTCATGAATGGACTTAACGGACGTCCCAGAGGCTGTTTCAAAAGTTCTGTCAGACAACTTCCGTATTTCAGCTGATTCCTTTGTTGCCTCGTCAAGGTCTGAACTGAACTGGGTAAATGATTCCATCTCTCGTGCCTGTGCCAGGTCGATACGGAACACTACCACTGGCTTTCTTCATAGCCTTTGTCTGTGCGCTCCACCTACACGGGATACGGAAAGACCTACGTTAACCGCCGGACGCATACCGGAGTTAAACAGATCACTCTCCAGGAAGATCTGACCATCTGTGATGGAGATTACGTTTGTAGGAATATATGCAGATACGTCGCCGGCCTGTGTCTCAATGATAGGAAGTGCAGTGATAGAACCACCGCCTGCTTCTTCATAAGCTTAAGCGGCTTCGCTCGAGCAGTCTTGAATGTAAGATAGAATACGTCACCAGGATAAGCTTCACGTCCAGGTGAACGTCCAAGTAACAGAGAAATTGCACGGTATGCTACCGCATGTTTGGAAAGATCATCATATACGATCAGTACGTCTTTACCCTGATACATGAAATACTCTGCAAGAGCAGTACCAGCATAAGGAACAATATACTGAAGCGGTGCACAGTCACTGGCTGTTGAGGAGAATACCGTGGTGTAATCCAGTGCATCATGTGCTTTTAAAAGTCATTTACAAGTCTTGCTACGGTTGATGCTTTCTGTCCGATGGCTACATAGATACAGATGACATCTTTTCCCTTCTGGTTGATGATCGTATCGGTTGCAATGGATGTCTTACCTGTCTGTCTGTCACCGATGATCAGCTCTCTCTGTCCACGTCCGATTGGGAACATGGAATCGATTGAAAGGATACCTGTCTCAAGCGGAACGCTTACCGACTTACGGTCAACGATTCCCGGTGCCTCATTTTCAATCGGACGTAATCCTTCTGCTTTGATTTCTCCCCTTTTCCGTCAATGGTGCTCCAAGAGCATTCACGATTCTTCCGATAAATTTATCGCCAACCGGTACCTGCTTTTTTTTACCTGTACGGCATCACTTTTGTGCCCTTGTTTGATCTCTGAATCTGATCCGAACAGGATGCAGCCGATCGTATCTTTCTTGAATGTCCTGAACCATACCTTTCAGTCCATTTTCAAATGTCACGATTTCTCCGTACATTGCATGCTCTATTCCATAGATATTTGCAATTCCGTCACCGACAGAGACAACCGTACCGACCTTCGCTGTCTTTACTGATCTGATCAAATTCTCTATTTCATTTTTCAGAATAGAAATAATTTCATCTGAGCTAATTGAACTCACTTTGTTCACCTCCAGGTCAATTCGTTTTTCCGCTCTAATCTCGATAATCTTCCTTTCAGACTCCAGTCATATTCATCATCACCGGTCTTTAAGATAAATCCACCAATAATGCCTTGTCTTTGCCTATCCGATCTTCACATCTGTCTTATGGTACTTCTCACAAAGAAATTCTCTGATTTTCTTTTTGTTTTCATCTGGTGCTTCCACAAGGAAGCGTTGCCATCTGGATTCCTTCCTGCATTTTACAGTATCTGTCATAAGCAAAAAGAATCTGACTGATCGTCGCTCATTCTCTGATTACGGCATACAACCTTGAGAAAGTTTTTTATTTCTTCCGGGAAAAATCTTGTCGATCGAACTTGAATTTTTCCCGCATCGGATCACCGGACTTAACAAATGTTTCTTCAAGCACCGGTGACTTCTTCAAAAATTTTCAGTCCTCCTACCGCTTCTTTTTGAAATTCCAAGTTCATTCAAAACATGTGCATACTGTTTTGCAGGGCTACAGCAATACTCTTTATTTTCTATTCTTTATTGACATGAGCATCACCTGCACCTTTCAGAAACTGATCATATGCATATCCTGATTTCCTTTTGTTGTCATCCACAATCTTACGTGCTGCCTGCATTGCCAGTCCTGCGATCTCACTTTGCAGATCATTCATGGTCTGTTTTGCGTTCATTTTCAATCGTCTTTTCTTGGCATCTTTCATAACCTTGTCGCCTTTTCGTTAGCCTCGTTCAGGATCTGGTTGTATTCCTGTTTTGCATCCAGTTTTTTCGCCTGTTCGATCATCTTTGTGGATTCTTCTTTTTTGCTCCATTCAGTGCATCTTCATACTGTTTCTTCAGAGCATGGGCTTTGTCCTGACTCTTCATTCGCGTGGCTGATTCCGTCTGCAATCATCTTTTCCCGCTTTTCCATAATGTCCATGACCGGGCGAAACAGGAATTTTCTGAGAATCAGATACAGAACGATCAGGTTGATGATCGTCAGTACCAGATTAAAATCTATTCTCAGCATATATCTCTACCTGCCTTTCCCTTCTTTTAATCTGTTATCGTCAGCAAACATTATTTCAAAAGAAGGACGATCAGAAGTGCGATAATGAAACCGTAAATAGCGGTTGCCTCTGCAAGTGCACAACCAAGGATCATGGGGAAGTTCTGATCTTTCCGTCTGCTAACAGAGTCTCTGTTAAATGTTCCGTATCGCTCCCTCCCTTTCGTTTTATTTATTCTTATTTTATAGTACTTTTCAGAGCGTCCTCTAAAAGTCATGCTTATATTACGCTCACACTTTTTCTTTGTCAATATTTTCAGCTTTTGTAGATTGTACAGTAAAAAACCATTTTTTTATCTATTTTCACTATCTTCATCTGTTTTTTTTTTATTTTCTTTAGCTGTTTTTACTTCTATTTTTTGACACTTTTTTAGTTTGTAGCATTCGAGATTCTTTTTGACGGATTTTGTGCTTTTGTGCAGTTGAATTTTTGGCATTTTTTACAATTATTTTCTTTTATTTTTATGCACTATGTATAGTGACTATGTCGAATATATATATCTAGCGGGATGATTATTTTGTTTTGGAAATGAAGAGTTGATTTGGACTTGCGCTATCACCATTCCGCACTTGGTCCATTAGATAAAAAAGGACTCAAACTGAGTCCTTCAAGTTACAGGGGATGACAGAATCGAACTGCCGCTAAGAGTTTTGGAGACTCCTGTCATACCATTTGACCAATCCCTATATGAAATTGTTGATTGCTGAAGCAACCATGGACTATAATAACACAATGGTCGCTTCCTGTCAATCATTTATTCAATATTTCCTTTGCGTCCTTTGCAAATAATTTCTTCGCACAGGTTTCACTTACAGATTGCCCCCTGCTGATCTGATCGATCTTTTTCAGTTCTTCCCGGGTGAACTTCGTATTCTGCACAATCTCCACATTCTGAATGATCTGCTCCGGTCTGGACGCTCCGATCAGCACACTGGTCACATCCTCATCTTTCAGGATCCAGCTCAGTGCCATCTGTGCAAGAGACTGTCCTCTCTCACCTGCCATCTTGTTCAGAGCCTCGATCTGCGCAAGCTTTTTCTTTCGTCAATGCATCGGCATGTAGAAACCTTCCATCCACAGCAATCCGGCTGTCTGACGGTATTCCGTGCAGATATTTATCTGTCGAAGCCCCTGTGCCAGCGGACTAAATGCAATGATTCCTTTTCCCATCTGGTTCGCCGTCTTTTTCAAGCCGTTCTGTTCAATCGTCCGGTCAAAAATGGAATACCGGTTCTGGTTAATGACAAACGGACATTTCAGATCTTCCAGAATCTCCGCTTTCGCACGTACCATTGTTCGGACCATCATAGTTAGAAATTCCGACATAAAGTGCCTTCCCACTCTTTACGATGGAATCGAGTGCTCCCATGGTTTCTTCCAGTGGGGTATTCGGATCCATTCTGTGATGATAGAAGATATCTACATAATCCATCTCCATTCTCTTCAGGCTCTGGTCAAGGCTTGCGAGCAGATACTTTCTGCTTCCCCAGTTCCTGTAGGCCCTGGCCACATATCATAGCCTGCCTTGGTACTGATGATCATCTCGTCCCTGTATGGTGCAAAGTCTTCTTTTAAAATCTTCCCAAAATTCTTCTCAGCACTTCCGTATTCCATTCATAGTTATTCGCAAGATCGAAATGGGTGATTCCCAGATCAAATGCTGTCCTCAACATTGCCTTCATATTCTCCGGATCCGCATTGGTTCCAAAATTGTGCCAGAGTCCTAAAGAAACTGCCGGCGGCAAAAGCCCGCTTTTCCCACAACGGTTATATACCATGGTATCATATCTCTCAGATGATGCTGTATACATAATTCATTTTCTCCTTCATTATCTCTGAATTGAAACTTTACTATTTCTTTTACAGATTTCTCTTATCAGATATGATACCTTTTTTCCTGCATAAATGTCCAGTAAATCCCGGCATCTGCCCTTTTTCTGCCGGAAAACGGGATTCTTTTTTGTAACCGTCAGCCGGAAATTACATCTGTCTCAGAAGATTTACCATTTCGATTGCAGAAAATGCACAGTCATATCCCTTATTTCCTGCTTTGCTTCCGGCTCTTGAAATTGCCTGCTCGATATTTTCAGTCGTGATCACACCAAATAATACCGGCACTCCGGTTGCAAGTCCGACCTGTGCGATTCCTTTGGATACTTCGTTACATACATAATCATAATGGCTTGTTTCTCCACGGATCACTGCTCCCACACAGATCACCGCATCATACTTTCCGGATGCCGCCATTTTAGAAGCTGCTGTCGGAATCTCAAATGCTCCCGGTACGCATCTTTGCCGTTATGTTTTCATCCTCCACGCCATGGCGTACCAGCCCGTCTACCGCACCACCAAGTAGTTTATTAACAATAATCTCATTAAATCTTGAAGCAACAATTCCTACTTTCATTCCTTCTGGTGCTACTACTTTTCCTTCTAATACATTGATCTGTCTCATGTTTTTTTCCTCCTGTAATTAAAGTGTTTCTTCTATGATAAATACTGTTTATTCTCTTTTTACTGAAATTTGATTTCTTTAAAGATATGTCCCATCTTTTCCTGCTTCGTCTTCATATAAAATGCATCAAATTTCTGCGGTGCTATTTCAATCGGTACTCTCTCATGGATTGCAAGCCCGAAACCGGAAAGTCCATATACCTTCTCCGGATTATTTGTAAGAAGCCGGAGTGATTTTACTCCCAGATCCGATAGAATCTGAGCCCCTACCCAGTATTCCCTAAGATCCGGTGCAAATCCCAGACGGATGTTGGCTTCCACGGTATCGTATCCCTGTTCCTGAAGTTCATACGCTTTCAGCTTGTTGATCAGACCGATTCCCCTTCCCTCCTGTCGCATATACAGAAGAACTCCTCTTCCTTCTCTCTCGATCTCTTTGCATCGCCGACTGCAGCTGCTTTCCACAATCGCAGCGAGAGATCCGAAAGTATCGCCGGTCAGGCACTCGGAATGTACACGGCACAGAACATCTTCCCCATCGCCAATCTCACCTTTCACCAATGCCACATGATGTTCACCGGTGATGTCATTCACATACCCATAAATCTGAAATTCTCCATACTGGGTTGGCATCTTTGCACATGCTTCCCTTACGACATGTTTTTCATGGATCCTGCAGTAATCCTGCAGATCTTTGATCGTAATAAATTTCAGGTCGTACTTCTTCGCCAGCTTCCAGAGATTCTCTGTCCGCATCATCGTTCCGTCCTCTTCCATAATTTCACAGCAGATTCCACATTCTTTCAGTCCGGCAAGACGCATCAGATCAACCGTTGCCTCGGTATGACCATTTCTTACCAACACACCTCCATGCCTTGCCACCAGCGGAAATACATGCCCCGGTCTTCGAAGATTCCTGCGGTTTCGTTCCTTCTTCTGTCAATTTGCGCATAGTATATCCGCGCTCTCTTTGCTGAAATTCCGTTGTCGTATCCACATGGTCAACGGATACCGTAAATGCAGTCGAATGGTTATCTGTATTTTCGGAGACCATCTGTGAAAGCCCAAGCCGTCCGGCCAGCGCCGCACTCATCGGTGTGCAGATCAGCCCTTTCGCATGGCATGCCATAAAATTGATATTCTCCTGAGTTGCAAATTCCGCCGCACAGATCATATATCTCCTTCATTTTCTCTATCGGATCATCCGTTACCAGAACGATCCTTCCACGGCGCAATTCTTCAAGTGCCTCTTCTACGCTATTGTATTGATACTGTTTCTCCATTTGTTACTTCCTCCTGTCCGATCTATAACTTATTTTTATCCTGTTCTTCTGTATGCTTTCCATTCCGGTCCCGGAATTTCTTCGCATCAAATTCCATACTCCTCTAATAATTCCATGGTAAGTCCACCACATTTTCCAGCCGGTTCCGATGGTGTAAGAAACTTTTTAATATACTTCCCTACAATATCATTTTCCAGATTCACCCTGTCCCCAGCTTTTTTTCTTCAGCAGTGTGGTCTCCTCTCCGGTATGAGGAATGACTGATACCTGAAAGCTTTTTTCACTTACTTCTGCCACTGTCAGACTGATCCCGTCAATACAGATTGAACCTTTTTTCTACGATCAGTTCCAGAATCTCCGGCGTTGTCCGGATTTTTACCCATACCGCATTCCGTCAATATGCCCTGCAACGATATGTCCACCGAATCTGCCATCTGCCGCCATCGCGCGTTCCAGATTCACTTTCTCACCAATCTTCGTATCACCAAGGTTGGTTCTTCTCACTGTTTCCCGCCATCACATCTGCGGTAAATCCATCCTTTTCCAGAGAAACCACCGTCAGGCAGACACCATTTACCGCAATACTGTCTCCGATCCTGGTTCCGCCGAGTACTTTTTTGCCCGGATCGCAATCTTCCCGGATGATCCAGAAAGTCGGGTGACCGGATAGATCCGGTTTCTTCTACAATTCCTGTAAACATTTACATTTCCTCCAAAACCTTATACTCTGCCAGAATATCTTCTCCAACTTGCGAGATTCTCATAAGCTGTAGCTTGATGGCATCGTCTACTTTCTCAACTCCAAAGCCTTCCACCGGAGTCTTTCCGCCTCTTCCGCCAAAAATTTTCGGTGCGATAAAGCTTTCACCTCATTTACGATACCGGATTGCAGGGCATCCTCATTTAAAGTTCCACCGCCTTCAATAAGTACACTGTCAATTCCCAGCTCTCCAAGCTTTCTCATCAGAAGCTGCAGATTGATCTCCCCTTTTTTTCCGAAGGAACGCTGAGAAGCACGACTCCAAGCTTTTCCAGACTGTGTTTTTCTCTTCTAAACAAATCGCATTTCCCTTTTCACCGGCATATGCAACGATCGTCCGGTATCTCCCTGCTGTCTGGCAGATCTGACTGTCCAGTGGGATCCTGAGCATACTGTCACAGATAATTCTGACCGGACTTTTCTTTCCCTCCAGACGCACATTCAGCATCGGATCATCTGCCAGAACCGTTCCGATTCCTGCCATGATCGCCATATAGTCATGGCGCATCTCATGTACCAGACTTCTTGCTTCCTCACCGGATATCCATTTTGATGCTCCTGTTTTTGTCGCAATCTTTCCGTCTGCCGTCATTGCGTATTTCATCACCACATAGGGCAGCCCTGTTGTGATATAGTGGAAAAAGACCGGATTTAACGCATCACATTCTTCGCGCAGGAAATCCTCTTCCACCCGGACGCCTGCCTCGCGTAAAATCTTTGCTCCTTTGCCGGACACTTTCGGATTCGGATCTCTCGATCCAATCACAACCCGTGCGATCTTCTGTTCCAGAATCGCTTCCGTACATGGTGGTGTCTTCCCATAATGGCGGCACGGCTCCAGCGTCACATAAAGTGTTGCTCCCTCGGCGCTTTCTGTCAGGGATGCGATTGCGTTCCGTTCTGCATGAAGCTCACCACATTTTTCGTGATATCCTTCCCCGATAATGCTTCCGTCCTTTACGATCACGGCACCAACCATCGGGTTTGGATTTGTCCATCCACGTCCTTTTTTTGCCAGTTCAATTGCACGACGCATGTAAAATTCATCTGTCATTTTTTCTCCTTTCTCATCTCTCCCGGAAACGTTCTCCGGTAAATGTACTCTGCTAAACATTTTAGATATGTTGCCGGATAAGTCTCTTTTCAAAAATGTGCTTTGGCATATAGGAAAAGCCCTGACAGATTCTCTTACCTGTCAGGGCTTTCTTTCTCAGTTATATCGCTGTACGCTCTGTCATACTTCTCGGAAATACCATTTTCTCATCGAATCCGGCCTCGGCATTTTATTTTCCGGAAAATAAAAACTCTGGAATGATTCCCATTCCAGAGCGTTTTTACTTTTTATTCCTGCATATATGATAGAAACCGCTTTTATCAGCAACGATTCAACTTCTTCCATCCAGACTTTACTGTCGGCACTGGAATCTCACCAGTTCATGCCTTACGGCTCGCGGGCTTTACCGCCGGTGGGGAATTTCGCCCCGCCCTGAAGCATTATTTGGTTTTACTAAACTTACTATAGCACGTTACAGCAGTAATTGCAAGATTATTTTTTCGACAAACCCGTATGTTTATGCTATTCTTATATGGAGATATCAGAGTCCGCTTATTACCAGGCTGGTACAGATGGTTATTTCATTTAATCTGGCTTTAAGAAAGACGAGGAATTCAAAAACATGTTTCATAAATTTTTTAAAATACATTTCCCAGAGTATTTCCGGAATGATCGGTGTCTCCGTCTACATTCTGGCAGATACCTTTTTATCTCTTACAAATGCGGTGCAGATGGACTTGCTGCCCTGAATCTGATCCTGCCGGTGTTCGGTCTGGTCTTCGCAATCGGTTCGATGATCGGAATCGGCTCCGCCACACGATACAATATCAGCACAGCCAAAGGTTCACCTTCGGACTACTATTTTACCCAGTCCATCTTCTGGTGTCTCATATGCAAAGATTCCTTTTATGCTCACCGGAATCTTCATTCCGCATAAAGCACTTGCACTTTTAGGGGCAGATGCCGGGCTCATCCGGCTTGGACGTAATTATATGCGTATCGTCCTGCTCTTTACCCCGTTTTTTATGTCAAACTATACCTTCACGGCATTTGCGAGGAATGACCATGCGACTTCTATCGCCATGATCGGTTCCATTTCCGGAAGCTTCTTTAATATTTTATTTGACTATATTTTCATGTTCCCTTTGAATCTTGGATTTCTGGGGGCGCACTTGCAACCGCTCTTTCACCGGTTGTGACGATGCTGGTATGTTCGACTCATTATCTTGGAAAGAATAACCATGTAGAGTTTCACTGGCGCAAGCCCTCTCTTCGCCGGATCATCGGATGCTGCCAGCTTGGTGTTTCTGCATTTTTGCTGAAATTTCTTCCGCTGTCATTACGATTATATTTAACATGCTGATCCTGCGCATTGCGGGAAATATCGGGATCGCAGACCTACGGCGTAGTTGCAAATATTTCACTGGTCGCAATGGCAATCCTAAACGGACTTGCCCAGGGTGCACAGCCGCTGATCAGCCAGAGTTACGGAAAGGGTGAACATGATCTAGTCCGTAAATTTCTCAACTGGTCTCTTCTTTGCAAAGCACTTCTGATCGAGCTTGTGATCGTTGTACTGATCTACGGATTTACGGATACCTTTATCAGTATCTTTAACAGCGAACATAATCTCCAGTCGCTTTTGTTTACGCCCATACTGGTCTTAGGCTTTATTTCCTGGGCTTTTAGTCGCCGGTATCAATATTGTGCTGGTTGCCTATTTTTCCGCAATCGACAGAGCATGTCCTGCCGTCCTTGGTTCTGTTATGCGCGGCATTATCGCAATTGCTTTCTGTGCAATCCTGTTCTCACAGATTCTGGGGCTGAATGGAATCTGGCTTTCTTTCTTAGGATCGGAAATCATCACATTTTTTGTGATTCTGATTTTCCGGAAATCTTGATTTTGTAATTGACAATTTTTTCTTTTATCATGTATTCTTTAATTATAGTAACGATTCTTATTATCAAGTTTTGAAAGTCAGGAGGAATGTCATATGGATAAAAAGCACTTTACAATTTATCTTATGGAGTATTTATGCTTGCAACACGCTCTGGGAATGTAGTAAACGGATGTATTACCAACACCTGCATCCAGGTTGCGAATAATCCGGTACGGATCGCAATCTCTGTGCTGAATAGCAACTATACCTGTGATCTGATCAAAGAGAGCGGCATTTTTTACGTTAAGCCTGCTTGACAAGACCTGCTCTTTTGAAACGATCCGGCATTTCGGTTTCCAGTCCGGCAGAGATGTTGATAAATTCGCAAATATCACTGCACCTGCAGATGAAAATGCAGTTCCTTACCTCGGATGGCAGACCTGTTCTGTTCTCAGCGCAAAAGTAGTTTCCAGACAGGATCTTGGAACACATACCCTTTTTATTGCTGAAGTAACCGATGCGAAACTTTTTAAGTGACAATCCGCCTCTGACTTACGCAGATTATCAGGCACATGTAAAGCCAAAACCAGAACAGAAAAAAAGAGGATAAGAAGATTATCGGATGGCGCTGTAAGATCTGCAATTATGTATACGAAGGAAGCAATCTTCCGGAAGAATTTACCTGCCCGCTCTGTGGACACGGCGCAGATGATTTCGAACCGATTTATGAAAATGCATAGCCTGTTGGAAATAGACGTTTCAAAAAGAGGGAGTGTATGACTTGAGTTTAAGTCACGCACTCCCTCTTCCAAATTTCCTGTTTTCCGATATTCCTTTTCTAAAATACCATCAGTTTATAAATATTTTCCACATCTTTCTGATCAAGAGTTGCAAATCCTTCCACTGTACCAGTATTTACATCTCCATAACAGCAGGTATGTGCCAGCTTTTCAATATCTTCTTCTTTGGCTCCAAGCTCTGCAAAATTCTTTGGCATCCCAATCGAAATTAAAAAGTTTCGAAGTGCCTCAATTCCTTCCAGTGCCGTTCTCTTTGGATCTGCAAAATCCATCTGACAGCCCCAGACACGGACTGCAAAACAAAAAACGCATCACATTGTGTTCCAGTGTATAAGTAAATACAGCCGGCATAACAACCGCAGCCCCTGCACCGTGCGCGCAGTCATACAATGCAGATAATTCGTGCTCGATGTTATGGCTTGTCCAGTCCTGTGTACGTCCTACTCCGCAGGAATTATTGTGTGCCATCATACCTGCCCACATGATGTTTGCTCTTGCCTGATAATTATCCGGGTCTGCAATGACTCTCGGTCCTTCATGGATCATCGTCAGAAGAAGCCCTTCGATCATACGGTCTGTCACTTCTACTTCTTCGGTATTGGTCAGATAACGCTCATACAGATGTGCCATAATATCTGTAATTCCGCAAGCTGTCTGATATGCCGGAAGTGTCTGCGTAAGTGCCGGGTTCATGATCGTGAATTTCGGACGGAATGCTTCTCCGGTTGCCCCTCTTTTGAACATTCCTTCTTCTTTTTGTAATAACAGAGTCCGGTGATCCTTCACTTCCTGCGGCTGAAATCGTAATAACTGTTCCGATCGGAAGTGCTTCCTCGACAAGCTTTCCTTCATAATAATCCCAAAAATCTCCATCGTATACTGCACCTGCCGCAATTGCCTTTGCGGAATCAATTGTACTTCCGCCTCCGACTGCCAGTACAAAATCTACTTTTTCTTTCCGGCACAGATCGATTCCTTCATATACAAGACCACTTCTCGGATTTGGCTTTACGCCGCCTAATTCTACATAAGAAACCCCTTCTCTGTCCAGAGATTTCTTAACACGATCCAAAAGTCCGGAACGAATGACAGAACCTCCGCCATAATGGAGTAGTACACGACTGCCGCCAAAACGTTTTACATACTTTCCGGTATCATTTTCTGTATCCTTACCAAAAAGCAAAATAAGTCGGTGCATAAAATGTGAAATTTTCCATCTTTTATTTCCTTCTTTCCTCTTATGATTTTCTGCTAATTTTTAGTATAAATCCTTTTTTGAGACTTCGCAAGATGACGTAGAAAATATTATGCTCTCCCTGTTCTTCAGATAAATTTTCGTAATACATCCAAGCCAAAATCAGTATTTTTTCTTATCCATAGCCGTATTTTCTCTTAGTTGTCCTCCAGTGCAAACTCTGCAAATTTCTCCATCTCTTTTGTCTTGAACTTATTTTTATGATAGAAAATCTGACGATACATCGTAATTTCTATATCTTTCACATCCAAAAGTGTGAGTTTCTTTTTCTCAATATCATCTTCTACTGCAAAACGTGGCAGGAATGAAACGCCTCCCCCACGCATCAGCATTTTTTGATAAATGCAGTATCACTGATCTCCAGCATCGGAGAAAGCTCTTTTTCTTCTTAACGCCAGCTGACCATCAAGTGCCTGCCTGTAATTGGCATTGCGCTCTGTAAGATAAAAAAGACTCTTTCAGCAGATCATCAAGCAATAAATTTCTTTCTTTTGCCAGCCGGTGACTGACTGATGTCACAAACATAACCGGTTCTGCCTTCTCCATCACCTTGATCCAGTTGCTGTCCCATCTTGGTGTATCCAGAATATAGATCAGATCCAGTTCATTATGTTCCATCATCTGGATCAGCTTTTCCGGAGAATCTACCGTAATCCGGATAGAAACCCTGGGATACTGTTCCCTGAATTTCCTTATGATCTTTGGAAATTTCACCGTACACAGAGACTCGATCGTCCCAATGTGAAGTGGATTTTTTCAATTCATCCGTATCATTCATGGATGCTTTCGCCTGATGAACATCATAAAGGATCCGGTTGGCATGCTCCAGAAATTCTTCCCCCTGCGGGGTAAGCACCACTTTCTTTTCCTGTCCTGTCGAACAGCCTTTTCCCAAGTTCGTTTTCCAGCTGGCGGATCTGAACCGTCACTGCCGACTGCGAATACCCCAGCATCTCTGCCGTTCTGGAAAAGCTCTGCATCTGCGCGATCTGTGTAAAAGTCTGTAATTGACGTAATTCCATCTTCTGACTCCATTATGAAAAATTTTCAACGTCTTCATAAAATCTATGAATTTGTTTCACTCATAAGTTGATGGTACAATATAACTAATAAGACGTCAATCCTTTTTACTTACGTAAAACAATTATTTTACAGGAGGTTTACTATGTCCTTTATCAGTGTTTTTGATGTCATGGGACCGAATATGATCGGACCATCAAGCTCCCATACTGCAGGAGCTGCCAGAATTGCTCTGCTTGCAAGAAAGCTTCTCACCGGTTCTCTTAAAAAAGTAGAATTTACCCTTTATGGATCTTTTGCCAAAACCTATCATGGTCATGGTACGGACCGTGCTCTTCTCGGCGGTATTATGGGATTTGCCACCGATGACGTGCGCATCCGCGATTCCTTCCAGATCGCGACAGACAACGGAATCGAATATTCTTTCATTCCGAACAACGTAGAAACCGACGTACACCCGAATACCGTTGATATCCTGATGGTAAATGAAGAAGGGCAGGAGATGACGATCCGCGGAGAATCTCTCGGTGGCGGAAAAGCCCGCCTGTGCCGGATCAATGGTGTGGAGGTTGATTTTATCGGAGAATACAGCTCGATCGTCGTCGTCCAGAAAGATGCACCGGGCGTTGTTGCTTACATTACCAAATGCCTCAGTGAACTTGGAATCAATATCGCATTCATGCGTCTGTTCCGCGAATCCAAAGGAAATACCGCTTATACCATCGTAGAATCCGATGATCTGGTACCGGAAGATATCGCAGATACAATCAGAAGAAACAAAAATGTATACAACGTTATGGTTGTTCAGATGTAATTGGAAGGAGAATACAGATTATGGATTTTAGAAATGCAAAAAGAATTATTAAAAGTCTGTCAGGAACAAGGCCTTTCAATTTCTGCTGTGATGCTTCAGAGAGAGCTCACAGAGGGGAGAACAGGATCCGGAAGAGACAGACCGCAAAATGGATCGTGTTCTTGAGATCATGAAATCAGCCGCTTCTACTCCGATCCATACCCCGGTCAAATCCATGGGTGGACTGATCGGTGGCGAAGCAAAAGAAGATCTCAGATCACAAAGATACCGGAAAAGGTCTTTGCGGAGAGCTTCTGGAAAGAGCTGTCATTTACGCGATGGCAACTCTGGAAACCAATGCTTCCATGGGTGTGCTCGTAGCTTCCCCGACTGCCGGATCTGCCGGTATCGTTCCGGGACTTCTGCTTGCCCTCCAGGAAACCTATGATCTTTCCGATGAACAGATCAAGCAGGGACTTTATAATGCCAGCGCGATCGGTTATCTTGCTATGCGCAATGCAACTGTTGCCGGTGCAGTCGGTGGCTGTCAGGCAGAAGTCGGAATCGCATCTGCAATGGCGGCATCTGCAACCGTTGAACTGATGGGCGGATCCCCGGAACAATCCCTTTGCCGCAAAGCATCCACTGTTCTTATGAATATGCTCGGTCTGGTCTGCGATCCGGTCGGCGGGCTGGTCGAATATCCTTGCCAGAACCGTAATCTTCGCCGGTGTGGCAAATGCAACGATCGCTGCAGAAATCGCCCTTTCCGGAGTACGACAGCTGATTCCATTCGATGAAATGCTGGAAGCGGTGTACACTGTAGGAAAGCGTCTTCCGGCAGAGCTTCGGGAGACAGCTCTCGGCGGATGCGCAACGACACCGTCTGCATGCGCGGCCTGCCATATGTGTGATTAAGCTGTGTAATGTTTTTGCAAATATAGACCAGCACACACTGCTTACAATTTTACGATATAAAAAGCTTCTTTTTTCAGAAACGGCCTCCTGTTTTTCTGAAAAAGAAGCTTTTTTGTTTACTTATTTTGATTTTCTCACTTACTATTATGACATCTCATAATAATGTGCATAAATTCCACCCTGCTCAAGCAATTCATCATGATTTCCCCGTTCAGCGATTCCATTATTTGCAACCACAAGAATCTCATCCGCATTGCGGATCGTAGAAAGCCGGTGTGCGATCGTGATCGTGGTCCGGTTCTTCGCAAGCTCTTCCAGGCTCTGCTGGATCCAGCGCTCACTCTCATTGTCAAGCGCACTGGTCGCCTCGTCAAAATCAATATCGGCGGGTTCTTAAGAAATACTCTTGCAATCGAAATTCTCTGCTTCTGTCCACCCGACAGACGGGTTCCGCGTTCTCCTACAAAGCTGTCATAGCCATCCGGCAGGGACATGATAAATTCATGGATATTTGCCTTCTTCCGCATCGATAATTTCTTCCATCGATGCCCCCGGTTTTCCATAAGCAATATTTTCCCTGATCGATCCACAGAACAGATAGACATCCTGCTGTACCATACCGATCTGGCTTCTCAGACTTTCCAGTGTCAGCTTTCTTACATCCTGCCCGTCGATCGTGATCACACCTCCGGTCACATCATAAAATCTTGGAAGCAGGGAACAGATCGTCGTCTTTCCACTTCCCGACGAGTCCCACAAAGGGCAATGGATCTGCAAGCCGGGATCTTAAAAGATACCCGATCCAGTACCGGCGTATCATCATCGCTGTAATGGAAAGAAACATTTTTATATTCCACTTCACCCTTTACATTTTCAAGTGGCTCCGCATCCGGTGCATTTACAATCTCCGGCTCCGTCTCCACAACATCCAGAAAGCGCCGGAAACCGGAAAGACCTTTCTGCATCATCTCGGTAAGTTCCACAAGAATCTGGATCGGGCTGATAAAAATTCCGATGTAAAGCGCATACATGGCAAGATCGGCAGCTTCCATTTTCCCATGTGCAATCAGCCATCCGCCGAACACTAATGTGATCAGATACATCATTCCCTGAAAGAACAGATTTCCACTCATAAAGCTTCCCATACACTGATAGTTTGCATCCTTGGATACCAGAAATCCTTCATTGCTTTTCTCGAATTTCTCCCGTTCAATCTTTTCATTTGCAAAGGACTGTACGACACGGATTCCGGCAAGTGTATCCTGCAGACTGGAATTGACATCCCCGATCTTTCTCCGGTTGTCCATAAAGTCTCCTGCATCTGACGGTTCTGCTTATAAGAAAAGATCAGCATAAATACAACCATCACAAGCGCGGAATCGCCAGTCTCCAGTTAATAAGAAACAAAAATGTAAACGAACCAACGATTTTAATTACGGATATAAATAAATTTTCCGGTCCGTGATGTGCCATCTCTGCAATATCAAAAAGATCCGATACTAATTTACTCATCATCTGTCCGGAATTGTTCTGATCATAATAAGAAAATGATAATTTTTCATAATGATCAAACAATTGTTGGCGCATATCTCGCTCCATATGTGCTCCCATCATATGGCCCTGATAACTGACATAATATTTACAAAATGTCTGTATGATATACATCACAAGCAAAGCCAGTCCGATCGGCAGAAGTGCTCCAAGGATCTGTGACGGATCCTCTGTAAATAAAGTCTTTGTCAGTGATCTTAAAATCTGTGGAAATGCAAGATCCACCAGGCTGATGATCGCCGCACAGATCAGATCCAGAAAGAATACTGTCCTGTACGGCGCATAATATTTTACAAATTTTTTCAGTGTATGCATCACTTTCTTTTTTGTGCAATGTCCGGATTCCCCGTTTTATCACACTTTACCTCCTTGTCCCCAAAATCATATATTATTATATCGGGAATCTTTCGTTATTTCCACCTTATTCTCAAATTACTTTGGGAATTTTCCTTCCTTCATCTTTTTATTCTGCTGTTTTTATGCTATGATAGGACAGATTGTTATGAGAGTAACTTATTTATTTCACTTGAAAGGGGTATTTCTATGAATTTTATAACAAAAAGCTGGAAAGGCATCTTACTTTGTCTGGTCATCGCCGTTCCATGCTGGTTCCTCGGACAGACATTTCCAATCATCGGCGGACCGGTATTCGGTATCCTTGCCGGAATGATCATTACTTTATTATTAAAAGACAAATCCATGTTTCAGAACGGTATTACTTTTGTGTCAAAGAAGGTTCTTCAGTACGCTGTAATCCTTCTCGGTTTCCGGACTGAATCTCTCCGTGATTCTGGAAACCGGAAAACAGTCACTGCCAATTATCGTAACGACGATTTCAACGTCCCTGATCATTGCATATCTGTTACATAAAGTTATGCACGTACCGGGAAATATTTCCACACTGGTCGGTGTCGGATCTTCCATCTGCGGAGGCTCTGCAATTGCCGCAACAGCACCGGTCATTGATGCGGATGATGAAGAAGTTGCACAGGCAATCTCTGTTATCTTCTTTTTCAACATGCTCGCCGCACTGTTCTTCCCATCACTTGGTGCACTGCTTGGATTTTCAACCAAAAGCGGGGAAGCCTTCGGTATCTTTGCCGGAACTGCGATCAACGATACCTCTTCCGTAACTGCAGCAGCTTCCACCTGGGATTCGCTCTACGCTCTCGGTTCTGCCACACTGGATAAGGCAGTTACGGTCAAACTTACCAGAACGCTCGCGATCATCCCGATCACACTGGTTCTCGCATTTATCCGGACACGCGGCTCCAAAGCCGAAGGAAAGAAAGTGGAATTTAAAAAGATTTTCCCGATGTTCATCCTCTACTTTGTTCTCGCTTCCGTAATCACAACGATCGCAACCTCAGCCGGCGTATCCGCAGATGTATTTACTCCGCTGAAGACACTCAGCAAGTTCTTCATCGTCCTCGCCATGAGTGCAGTCGGTCTGAATACGAATATCATCAAACTGATCAAAACCGGCGGCAAACCACTCGCTCTTGGTTTCTGCTGTTGGATCGGTATCACGATCGCCAGTCTTTCCATGCGGCATGTGCTTGGAATCTGGTAAATGAAAATCTTTCTCATACTTCAAAAAGCCTTGCATAAAGCAGGGCTTTTGCTATAATACAGCTTGCCGATGCCAGCAAACTGTTCCTCTTATTATCCTTATGTCCAGAAAAGGGAATGTCCATGCCATAACACGAAACATTCCCTTTCCCATGGTTGATTTTTCATTATCTGTAATTCTCCGATTCCCACATTCGAAAACTCTCTCAGATTTTATTTTTCGATTCACCACTACTACACAACTTTTCTGATGGATATTTCTCCCTTTTTCCACATCTCGAAATACAGATCAAATCCTAATTTCATTATACTATCCAGACTTTCTCAAATTTCCATTTATATAGATGGCAAAAAGGGCAGCATACAGGATTTTGCTCCTGTATCTGCGCCCTCATCATATGGTGTATTTGAAAGTTTTTAACGTGTTGTCATTATCCTTCGATACTGATATATTTCTTCTCTTCTACTGCCGGTTTTACTTCTTTCTTCGGGACAAAGAGTTTCAGGATACCATGCTTAAACTCAGCCTTGATATCTTCTTCCGTGATATCTTCACCTACATAATAACTTCTCTGGCAGGCTCCTGCGTAACGTTCACGACGGATGTACTTACCAGTTTCTTTCTCCTGCTCATCCTGATCCAGTCCTTTGGCAGCGCTGACTGTCAGATATCCGTCATTCAGTTCTGCTGTAACTTCATCTTTCTTGAATCCCGGAAGATCAATCTCCAGTTCGTATCCATCTTTTTTTCTCTTTGATATCTGTCTTCATCAGATTGCCTGCATGATGTCCATACAGTTTTCTTTGGATCTTACGATCTGCTTTATCATCATAAAATGGAAAATCAAAGAAATCATCAAATAAGTTATCATTAAAAATACTAGGCATTAACATAAGTCGTTCCTCCTTATAAATCTATCTGAATTTAGCTAACTTTCTTTTTTAAGCGATGCTGCCTCATCTGGCAGCCTTGTAACTCGGACGCTTACAATCCGCATTCTGATTATCCCTCAATGGAAATGTATTTCTTCTGTTCTACAGCAGGTTTTGCTTTGCTTCTTTCGGTACGAACAGTTTCAATGTACCGTCTTCAAATTTGGCTTTGATGTCTTCCTGTTTGACACCGTCTCCTACATAAAAGCTTCTCTTTGCAGGATCCACTGTAACGTTCACGGCGGATGTACTTGCCATCTTCAGCTTTTTCATCTTTCTTCGTGTTCGTCTCAGCACTGACTGTCAGATAACCATCTTTCAGTTCTGCTTTTACATCTTCTTTTTTAACTCCAGGCATGTTCATCGTTACTTCATAGCCTTTATCGGTATCTTTTTACATCCGTTGTCATAAGTCCGGATTCACTGTAATCATATCCTCAAATGGTTCTCCAAAAAAGTCATCAAATAAATTTTCTCCAAAAATACTAGGCATCAACATAAGTCATCTCTCCCTTCAAAAGACATTTATTAATTTATTTAGCACATTCGGATTTACTCTGAAGTGTTGTTGTCATCTCAAACACCGGTCGGTGGAATCTTTATCATCTCTTTTTGTTCCCCTTCCTTTGTTCTAGTTGTAATATAACACCTATTATTAGCACTGTCAAGTGTTGAGTGCTAATTTTTTGAGATTTTTTGCAAACCTTGATTTTACGGGGTTTGCAACATTTTTTTTTTCCTTATAATCATCACAATTTTTTTTTTCTTGATTTGACACCATTTTGACACCAATTTCGCTTTTTCCAGCCTTGTGATTTCACTCTCAATTCAATTTGAACTTCTTTTTGTTATATGCGTCTACAATATTATATAAGATATTGTTTATCGCATTAGGCATGAGCGGTCTGCCGGACTTCGCCATAAAGATGAATCCTTTATAACCGTCTATCTCAACATCTTTTTCTTTTTGAAGCATAAAGTTTAATTTCTTTTGTTCTTCAAATGCTCTTTGTACATCTGATGTCATAGGGATAGTTCGGATTCCAGAATCCGTCTTTGGCGTGGAAATATGGAATTTATAGCCATCTCCTAAATCTTTATAAATCAACTGATGGTCAATACTTACCGCTTTTGTTCTGACATCTACATCTTCCCAAGTCAATCCAATCAGTTCTCCGCACCTTACACCAGTTCCTAACATGATTCTGAGCATTGGATAGTAGGTGTTATATACTTGATTATTTTTCACAAATTCCAGCATTTTTTCCTGTTGTAAAACTGTTAAGGCAATACGTTCTTCTGCCTGTCTACCATAATCACTGATAGAAAACTTTGCCGGATTCTTGCGGATAATATCATCATCAACAGCCATTTCCAGTGCCGGACAAATCATATTGTTAATAAATTTTATTGTAGAATATGCATATCCTGCTTTAGAAAGTTTTGAGTAAAATGATTTGATGTGTGATGGTAAAATCTGAACAACCTTGATGTTTCCAATTTCATCTTTGACACGATTCTCCCATGTTTTCAGATAATTTGCTCTAGTGGATTCTTTCAGTTCCCTAGTAGACATATATCTTTCAAACAATTTATTAAGAGTAAGTTTTTGATTACTCCATCAGTTAAAATGTTATCTTCAAGTCTTTTTGCAATCTGCTTTTCCTTTTCCCTTAATTCCGGTAAATCCTTTGCATATACTGTCAGACGTTTTCCGCTTCTTATATCTGTATAACGGTAACTATATCTACCATCTTTACGCCAGCTTTCGCCCTCTCTTAATTTTCTTCCTTTATGGTCTTTTCTGCTATTTGCCATGAGAAACATTCCTTTCTGTAATAGCCCCCTTTTTTGTTCTCATGACGTGGTTATGTCTATGAATATTATACCATATATCACAAGAAACATAAATGAAAAAGGGTGTTATTCTTCCAGATATGAGAGGTAATTTTGACTTTTCTACCGAATATAGAACCCTGCGTCCAATCACAATTTTTGCTCCTGCCTGTTCTCCAATCTTTCTTGCAGTAGCATGACCACAAGATAACATTGCAGACAATTTATCTATATTTACCGTTATCGGCTGTGAGGTTGGTCTTTCTTTTGTTTTGTTCATCTGTCAGCCCTCCTTTTACCGACCTGTATTATCGTCATTTTTCTGCACACCAGTAAAAAGTATCACTCTCCTTTACCATGTGCTTTTTTACAAGCAATCAGACGGCTTCGGCAAGCTCCGCTGGTATCTCAACCATTCCCATTCCTGTGGGCTGAACCGTATCATACGGGTGTATCATTATCCTGTGTTGCAGGTCATGGCAGAACGACTTTTCCAACGGTCGCTCCCAGATCATTGCATGAATCGCTATCTCCCGATTGGAAAAGTCACGGCGTACAATTTCTGATGGCTCACTGCAAGCACAAACGTATCTGTCTGCTTTATTCACTTGTCAAAGAACTGTTAGGCTCTTGTCAGCCTGTATCAATTCATTTTTGCAAATGGACTGATACAGAATGATAAGAAAAAGCGGAACAGGAAAGAGGGGAGTTTGCTAAATCATGCTCCGCTCAAATATTACTTAATGTTCGTCTATTTCAAATTCACATATCATTTTCAAAAGGGCTTCTCTGATACGTCCCTTTAATTCCATATCAACCACAATGTATACGTTGCCGTATTCATCGTAAAACGGGCGTAAACAGCATTTTTGATATGTAGGCTTCATAGAATAACAACAGCTTTTCTATGGCGTTTTCGTTACCGTCCACGGCTGATGATATGAGAAAAAAATGATGGAAGTGTATGTTGCTTATTCTTCATTTGTTTTCTTCTCCTTTAACTGCTTTCTGATTTCTTCAAGTGAATTTCTTCTGTGTCTGTATGATGTGCTTCGGTTGATGTTCAGCTTTTTCGCCTATCTCCGAATCGCTCATATCCAAGAAGAAAACATCAATACAATGTTCCGACTCTGCTCCGGCAACTGTTTCAGTGCTTCTGCAAGTTCTTCATCAAGTACACGGATTTCTGTACCGCACACATCGAACGTTGTATATTCACTTTCGTAATCGTCCCATACAATCAATTTTTCAACAACAATCTCTGGAAGCTCACAAAGGATACTTCCTTTGCCTGTCGTCTTGCTAATTCCTTGCGGTAGTTACGGACAATGCCTTTCACAACCTTTTTGAGCTTACAGTCAAACTGACACTGTATTGTCTTTTGGAAGTCTGATGGTTTCAAAATCACACCCCCTTTCGCTATGAAGTGAAAAGTATGTATCCCTCTTTCCGCACCATATCTGTACGGCAGGGTGTGATTTGTTGCAGGATTGAAAAAAATTTTTGTAAATATGAAAACAGCCTATTTGCACCAATAACAAATAGACTGTTTTTAAAACATCTGATATATGAGTTTCTAATTCATGTTCAAGGACTGATGATGTACTAAGAAAAAGACGGAATAAATTCGGTTGTCGGTATAGACTGCCTGTTTTACTTGGAATCACAAATTGCTCCTTGACCAGAGCAATCCTGTGAAAATAGAAAAAGGACAGCTCTGGTTATACCAAAACCGTCCCTATATTTTTGGACATTATAAAAAGATTACCCACAGAACGGTTTTTTTATTTACCGAACAAGGTAATATTTTTATTGAATTTATAGTGCATATAATATGAGTTTTTAACACATTCTAATCACATAACATGAAGTATAAACTCATGCTAGGTGATTTAAAAATGAAAAAAAGAAAGATACGCACAGCTTTGATTTCCGTCCGCTGGGACTGGCAATCAGAAAAGCGAGAGAGAAAGCTGGGCTTTCCCGTAATGATTTAGGCGATAAGGTCTTTTACGGAGAACGTCATATCGCAGATATCGAAAATATCGGGAAACACCCTAGCTTTCAGTTATTCCATGATTTAGTTACCATGTTCCATATATCTGTTGACGAGTATTTCTATCCAGCGAAGAATGTTGAAAAAAATACAGTCCGCCGTCAGATAGATTCGTCACTTGATTTATTGAGTGATAACGAATTAAAAAAATCATTCAAGGTACGATTGACGGTATCTTGAACAGCAGAGAGAATAAGAAGTGATTTGCTTCTTATTTTCTCTGTTTTTCTATACAGATTCTTCAACGCTTATTTGCTGATCTGCTCCGCAGGCAACAAATAAGAGCCGATAATATATAAGTTACAATAACTTACAAATTATCGGCTCTGCGTCTTAGCGTCTGGCTCTCTGATAATTATATTTCCATGTTTTATATTGATTAGAGTTTCCTGTTTGCACTTCGGACAGAATAACGGAAAATTTATCAATTCTGTATCGTCCCGTATTTTTTGATTCGTGTCTTGTTGTTACAAATAGGACATAACACCCATAATTGGTTTTCTTTAGAAAACTCACCTCTCCCTTATTACAAATTATTTTAGAGGGATATAGGGTTTGTAACTAATATTAGACTTTAGTAAATCATACTATCTTTTTCATTTTCGTTTTTTATACCCTCTTATTGAAAAGCAATATGAAACACCCAGAATAAATAAACTAATTAAAATGGATAATATATTTATGAAAATATCATGTTCCATTGCGAACGAAATAATGTTAGCTAATGAGCCAATAAATGAAGGAAGCATTACGAACAGCATTACAAGCACAAATGGAATTAAACAATAAATTTTTGCCTTTGAATATCCATATCTAAAATATAAAGGTAGTTGTATGGCTATTATCGCAGTAAATGTAAATAAAGAAAGGCTAAAACTTGTAATTATATCTAAACCATTCACACTTTCATGTTTTAAAATAATTGAAATTACTCCTACGAGTGTTGTAAATATATATGCCAATAAAAAAGTAGCGTATGTGTAAATATATCTTCCTGCTACAATATTTTGTGTAGTAAGAGATAATGAAGCATATAGTCTTTCTAATTCGTTTTTTTTCCTGAACAACAAAAATATTTGTTGACATTAATGCAATAAACCAAGCAGCAGTAAAATTGAAAATAAAAAATAGATGATGTACTCATAAAAGAAAATATAATAGTTACAGGAATTAGCGTAAAAATACGAAATAATATTTGGCTTACAAGTAAAATAATCTAATCGAGCCATTTTCAAAGAATAATTCATTTTTTTCCCCTCCTTGCTCATGCAAATGATTATATCGTCTATTGTCGGAACATCTAAAATATATCCTTTATATTTATGTGCCAGCTTAGTTTCCACAAGTCCTTCAAAACCTATAGTTGTTGACCGAATACCTAGAATGTCTTTTTTTAACTCATTGGTTAATTTTGCTGGTTCTCCCTTAATAAGATAATATTTTTTGCATAAGTCCGTCCATATCACCTGTATAAATGACACGCCCGTTTTCTAAATAAGTTATATAATCAGTAATACGCTCCAAGTCAGTAGTTATATGCGTCGAAAAAAGAACACTTTTTTCGCCATCTTGAATAAATTCTTGTAATATTTCTAAAAAATTCATTTCTTGTTGCAGGGTCTAAGCCACTAGTAGGTTCATCAATAAAATTGGGCATCCCTCTCCCAGCCCTCTAAAACACTGGCTTTAACGTCAGAGACACGAGTGTATCGTGTTCACTATTATTCTCAAAGCGTTAACTCTACTCCTTCTTGTTCCAGTGCAGCACTCAACTGTTTTGCATAAGTCACCTGTCCACACTTTTTCATTCCATATAAGATTCTTAAACATATATTTCTTTGTTTTAGTTTTCTTATGAGATATGTTCCGTCAAACGCCTTAGAGACTATGTCATCATGAACCTCTTCCAAATGTTCAACCGCTAAGAAACTATTACTCATCTCACTAAAACATAATAGTGTATTTAATGTATTCATAGAAATGCTGGATAAATATTTTTTTCAAAATCTCCCCATTCTTTTTGTATTTTGCGTAAATCGAACCCTATCTCTTTACCCTTGTTGTCAGATTTACTTTTCTCAGAATAGTATTTAACCAATGAAGCGTATTCTTTTTAATTCATTTTCTGTAATTGACCCGAATACTTTCGCGCATCCAATATTTACCGAAAACTCTCTATTTTCCTTAATTAGATTTACAGCATCTGAAAATTCTTTACTTCCGCGATGATATTCTTGCTTAATCTCATCTTTGACTTCTTTGAATTTCTCTGTTCTCCATTCTTCATATACAGGAAGCCGCTTCGAAATATCCCATATATCTGCTCTCGACAAGCTCTTGGTAAATGTTCCTAGCGAATATTCAAAGATACAATTATCCAGAAAATATATCAAATCATCAAATTTTTTCATTACTTCCTTAAATTCTGTTTCTAACAATTCAATACTTACATGAGAAATTTTGTTTTTATCATATGTGGTTCATCTTCTTTATTTAGTTCATATTTGAAGGCATCCCCCTCTTCATCGAAATAATAAAAAGTAAATCATATCTTCTATATTCTCAAAATATGCAGGAATTCTTCTGTCAATATTCTTCTTATCACATGCTAATTTATATAGGCATTCAATACTATGCGTGTGTAATTCTTTTTCTTTCCTTTAAGACTTCCTCAGAATAACATATCCCTTTCTTTTCCTCTATTCGCCATAACATTTTTATGACAATCTTCAAAGATAGCTCAATGCTGTGTCTGGCGTTATAAACGATAGGATATACTAACAGATCTTCAACTTCGGAACCTGTTTTCAATGATTCCGTCAGAAGTTCAACGGTACGCTTGAACCCATTTCTTATATCCTCATCGGTAGTTCCCCCATTGTCACCTACGCATGCAATAATTGTATCTTCTTCATGAAATTCAAACGGATTTTCCATCTTCTATCATCCTCTTTCTTCGAATTTAACTTATCGATAAGTATATCATAAATACAATTTATGCACACCTTTTGTTATCTACACTTTTTATATTCCAACCACAACAACTGGGAAATTCTTCCCGGTCGTTGCAGATTATTTTCTAATTCAGATTATAAAGTTTTTAATACGTTCAGGTCTTTCTTGTTTAAGGCTTTTTCTCAATCTTACATTTTCTTTTTCCATTTGCTCTTTTTCACGTTTCAGCTCCCGGATCTGTTCTTCTAATACATTGATCCGATTCTTCAGTACAATGTCACCTATGTATCTTTTGGGGTCTATCATTCCTGCCTCTTTGCTCCAGAGCACTATCCATTTCTTTTTCTGACCGTTTCATTCTTATAAAAAAGAATCCTCTGGACAATCCTGTCCTCTTTGTCAGTTTTGGGACCGTCACTTTTTCCCGTTCTGTCAGCATCTGCCGGATTTCTGTCACTGCCCTGTTTACTTTTTTCTTCACTGGCTTTTTTTATTGCAGGCTATCATCGAATCGTATTTGTTCATATTCTTCCTCCCATCCTTCCAGACATTCCAGTACCATCTTAGATAATCGGTTTCTTGTTTTTCGTGTATCATCTGCCAGTATTTTGTTGCTCATCTTTCTGTAATACTTTTACATTTCTCAGGCTTCTATGCCCCAGTAGTCTTGCGATTGTCCAGTCATCCACATGCATCTCGGCAAGCTTCATGCCATAAATATGCCGATACATGTGAGAACCGAATCCAAAATATTCTCCCTTATCATCTCGGAGATTTTCCTGATATATTTTATCTGTAATTTTTTGCTGGACTGTAGCATATTTCATTGGTTTTGAAGGATCACTTAAACTTGTAAAAATGTATTTACCTTTTCCGTGCTCCTTTTTCTCTGTATCGAATCGCTTCCTTTATTAAGGCAGCCAGTTCCTGACTAATCGGTTTTTCATAAAATGTGTTTTCATTTGGTGAATCTGTATTATGGTTTCACCGTCTTTTTCAATCAGGCAGTCTGTCCTGAGTGTCAGTGTATCTGACATTCTTGTTCCAAGCATTTGATGAATAAGCATAAGTCTCGCCGTCTGCACATCCACTTTCGTAAGGAAAGCATTAAATCGCTTTAATTCCTGATCGGAATAAATTTTGATTTCTCCCCTTATATCTGGTGGAATATCCCGATTCAAAATTAAATCCTTTACCTGCGGATATTGATAGACGTCAGCTACCATATTCAGCAATGCCCGCAGTCTCGTCAGCTCCGCCCGATATCTTTTTTGTCCCGGTATCTTCTGTTTTCATGTATATCAAATACTCTTCCATGATTTTCCTGTCCAGCTTTGAGCAGGAATCTACTTCTTTATTGTTTTTCCTTCAGATATCTTGAAAACCTTCGAATGGCAGTCATTTCTTTTTTACAGTACCGATGCTTTCTGTTTTCAGTTGAAAATAAATTGCCTTTTTACTTCCTCTCTGAGATCCTGTTGGTAGATTTCCTTAAAATTTATAATTCTGGTCGTGCGCGTCAGATCCTGTTTCACTTGTATATCAAGTTTTCAAGTTGCCAGACATCCTTTGTCATCTCATCTACATCAGCATCTCTTAAATCAAGGAAATAATCTATTAATCGGTCAATATAGTGTAATGTCTTTGCCTGTGATACCGTTTCATTCCCACAATGGGATTTTGAAATTTCTGTCAGGGGCAATCCCTGCTGTAAAAGCCATATTTTCATCTCTTTGCTTCCATTTTTCTTTGTCCCAGTCCAAAAAACTTTCCGGTCTGTCTCTTCTGGTTTGCAGCATTTTACATAAATGATGGTAAAATCTTCTCTCAGTATAAAATTTTTTCCGCCCCAAGCTGTTGTCCTCTGTATTTCAGGAACTTCCTCATTTCTTTCTGCATCTGTACAGACGGCAGTAAATCAAGGTCATACGAAGGTTCTGTTCCCATTCGTATTTTGAAATTTCACTTGCTTTCTCATAGGAGTCCAATTTTTTATGTAAAATTTATTTTCCACGTTTGCACTTCTTGATTCCTGATGCCAGGCTGTTTTCTCCTTTCTTGAAAAACTCCTGATTCGCTGCTGAAATTTTCTTTGGCATAAAATCCACATACTGCTGTGTCATCTCTTCATAATCATGTCCCAGATAGTCCCGGATACTCTGAAGAGGGACTTCATCATCATATAACAGAGTCGCTATCGTATGGCGGAAATCATGTGATTTAAAATCATACCCTTTGAAAATATCCTGCCTCTTATTAAACAGTTCTTTCATTTGCCACTTAAACGAACCATACTGATATGCCCCTCCCCGTTTGTTTTGAAAAACATAATCCTCACTTCCAATATGATATTTTTCCAAATATCTTTTCATAATCTTATAAAGAACATCTGGAATCGGTACTCTTTTGTATGTTCGCATTTTCATCTGATAAACCTGTATCCACGCATCTCTTCCCTGCCAGGAATAAGCATCCCCTTTCAGGGTGCATACTTCACTGATCCTTAGTCCAATCAGCATAGAATGTAAAAGGATCAATCTTGGAATTTCAGGGAAATTTTTTAATTCTCTCAGAATCCTCTCATATATTTCCATCTCTACGCTTCGGTTATTATGACAATGTATTTCTTTTTTCAAATAATACTCATAACGAAATGGTATCCTGTCTATGATTTCTTTCGTCTGCAGATATTCATATAGCTGATAGATTGCTATAACAATATCATTAAAATAAGAAGCTTCTTTTAACTCAATTATCTGGAAATATTTTTTTATTTCGGTTTCTGATGCAAGTTTCAGCTCCATCGCGGTTTCTTTTTCCATCCACATGACAAATGCCAGAATCCTGTAGAATTCGGCTTGTATGCCACTCATTGCCAAATGTGTAACACCCAGACAGTATTTCATGTATTCCTGCAAAATTTCCCGGTTCTCTCTTTTTTCTATGCCCATAAAGGAAAATTTTTTCACAGGATTGGATGGGTTGACTCTATATTGTTCCAGATGCAGTCTTTCCAAATACCAGACTGTTGAATCCCATAAAATATTCTTGGCATGGCAGAAAAGATATTTCTGACATTCTCGGAGTTCTCTTTCTGCAAGCTCTTTTGCATATGCCGTATCTGCATATTTTTCAAGTTTATCGGCCTGTACCTGTGTAATATATCTTAAATCCTCAATATGTTCCTGCATACAAAATTGATATACCACCTTCAAACCGTTTAACCGCATTGTGCATTCTCTCAGCATTATGTCACGCAGTACGACATCTTCGATAATTTCTAAAGCTGACGCTTGCATAGCTCTGAGCCGTTTACACGAAAATCCCAAACTAATTTATCAATGGCAACTTTGCAGTCATATCTTTCTGCGATTGCCGGATTTGGGTGATATGGTAAAAAGAGCAGTTCGTGGATTAAATCTGTATTCTTTGCTATCTCCTGCTTTCCTTTTAACGTATTGGCATGCTTTCTGATTGCATATAATTTTGCCTTATCCATTCCACGTAAATAACTGCGTACTGCTGAATCAGAATAAGTGCTTTTCAGATATTTCCGATAATCCACTCTAAGCTCATAATCGATGTCTGCTATATGCCACACTTCATTTTTTTCCAAGTATGCTTTCAGACAGCCTTTTCCAGAGTTGCTGTCCATGCTTTCATCTAATTCCCGGCTCAGTTCTTCTATCTTCTTTTCCCGTTCTTCACTTGATGTCCATTGTTCTTCCGGCTCCCAAGCAAACACCCTTCTTGCCGGCATCTATCTTCACCTCCTGCTTTCCAAAAACTGTTCTACTCCGTAAAGTTTGGAATATCGGCGGTAAAATTCCTGACTTGCTGTTTTCAGCTTGTCATCTAAAACATTCAGATATCGTATGGTTGTATCGAGATGCTTGTGTCCCAGTGCCTGGCTGATCATTTCCAGCGGCCAGTCTGCTTCCCACCTCGTATTTGCATAATATCTTCGAAGCATGTGCGGTGTGATCTTGATCCCAGTCTTTTTCTCCATGCGTTCAAACATATCGTAGACGCTGTCTACTCTTAACGGCTTCCCTATGGTATCCCCTTTGATGTTAATAAACAGGTATTCCTGTTTTTGCAGGGTCTCCCAGTATTCCCCGATATAATAAAGCAGGAATTCAAAGGTATCATCGCTCACCCGTCCTCTTCGCTCTTCGGCATTTTTTGCTCTTGCATCGTTTTCATTATCATCCCGGAAGTCTACCCGGATCTCATGGTTTTCGTAATCGATGTCTTTGGTATAATCAATTCCCAAAATTTCACCGATGCGGAATCCCAGTTCCGATGTCAGTAAGATCAACACCTGATCCCTGCAGTTTGTGCAGGCTTCTAAAATCGTTACGATTTCGTTCCGATCCAGGCTGCCCGGACGTTTCGTTCCTCTTCTTTTAAGTATCCTTTAAATGACCGGGAGCGGATGGTTCTTCTGACCCCGATGGCATTTGCCTTTGTGATCGGCTGATTATAGGATAATACCGACAGGCAGGAACCGTTATTTCTGACTACTTCTAAAGAATAAAACCTGAACACTTCTTTTAAGTAAGCGTTACAGGTTTTATTCTGCGGTTCTTTATCCAAATTGTCGGTATGTTTCCCGGCTTTCAGCCATTTCAGATATTCTGCGAAAAAATCATATTGCGTTTCGTAATCCATTCCATAGACATCTTCTGCTTCATGTTCTTCTTCCAGCAGATATTCCCAGTAGTAGGCAAGGGCAAATGCATTTCTCCGTATAGTATTCGGGGAACGGTTTGCCCGCACCTGATGCATTAGATACTTGCTTGGCAGCAACACAACAATTTCCAGTGTTTCCATATCCCGTATAAAGAAATATTTTACGGAACCTTCTCGCTGCATTTCCACTTTATATCGCTTCATGTTGTCTGCCTCCTTTCCTCTAACGCTATACACAGTATACCCAACTCATGCCAATAAAGCTATCACCAATACCACCAATTCGCTCCAAACCGCCCCTGAAATACCACTAAACTTTTTGTCCTGTCTGCTACCCGGATCTGGGCAGAACCAATAACGCCACGGATGTTCTCAGCTATAGTACCGCTCCACTTTCCGGCTTCGGATAAAATTTTCTACTTCTTCGATCCGTTCTGCCATCTGGCACTTTGGCAGTGCTTCCAGAACATCACTCCGATACCTGCCTTTCTTTGCTGTCCGGTGATCCAAAATGGACACAACGCAGGTGTCCTGCTCCGTGCGGATTGCCCGGCCGAATCCCTGCCGCAGCTTCTTCTGCATATCCGGGACTACGATGGTCTGGATGTAGGATTCCAGGGATCGGTACTGCTCCTTTTGTGCTTCATGGATGGGGTCCGGAACAGAAAATGGCAGTTTTACGATGATGAGAGACGATACCATGTCCCCCGGAAAGTCCACACCTTCCCAGCAGGAGCCGGCTGCGAACAACACGGCATTCTCCATCTTCTTAAACCGGGCGATCTCTTCCTGGGAGTTTCTCCATACCTGCACCATCGGAAACGGGATCTGATCCCGCAAAAGCTGCTGCACACTTCCCATCAGGGTATAAGATGTGAACAGTACCAGCGTATGCCCGTAAGTGGAACACACCAGATCACGGATCTGCCCGGCAAGCCGCTCGGCCTCTTCCCGGCTCCCCCTTTTTCTTGGTTTTAAATGCTCCGGGATATAGAGCAGACAGTTCTCTTTGTAGCAGAATGGGGATTCTGCCACGCACTCCCGGACACCAGTTTCTTTTTCCAGCCCAGTCATCTGTCTGGTTCTTGCAAACCCGTTCCCGGCTTTTAAGGTTCCGCTGGTTAAGATCGCCGGAAATCCCCGGCTCCATAAAGTCGCATCCAGATACTTCGGGATCTCCCGGTTGACCGCCATAAAAGTTAAATGTTCCCGGCTGTCCTGCTGTAAAAAAACAAAATATACCGTTTGTCGTTCTTTAAAAACCAGCCGAACAGCTCTTCCATCTCTTCCAGCCGCCGGAAGATCCAGTAAGGAATGTTCCCGACGAGCCTTTTTGATCATAAGCTGAAGCCTTTCCTGCATCTGTGCTAAGGCTGTGCCAGCTCCCGGCGGAAAATAAAAACTTTCTCTTCCAGCCATGTCCTCTGTGCCATCTTTCCGGTGCTTTCGGATCTCCGCCAGAAGTGCTAAAAACCCTTCCTGCAACCGTTTCCCATCTGTGCCTTTATGCTCTCTGCCTAAAAAGTAAGCAATCTCCTGCACATCTTCCCTTCCAATGCTTCTTCCATACATCTGGCTGGCGGCTTCCGGGAGTTTATGGTGGCCTCATCCACGACCAGAGCCCTGTAATCTGCCAGAAGCGGCCTGGTACCCATTTGCCCGGTGCATGGCATCTGCCAGAAGATAATTGTGATTGCAGATCTGTAAAAAAATGTCCTCTTTCCTGGAAATATCCAAATACTTCTGATAACGGCATCCTGCCTTCCCAGGACACTCCCTGGGGCAGAATTTCGGTACGCACACCAGCCTGCGGTCAAAACCGCTCAGGTTATGTACGGAATCTAAATCAAAGTTATGCCGGAGGGACTTCAATGCCTCCATCTGTGCCTGATTTTTATTCTTGTCCCGAACTGCCTCTAATCTCTGGGCCATCCTGTAATCGCATACAAAATGTTCCTTTCCCTTGCGGACGACCGCTTTTAATTCTCCCTGAAGCAGATCTGCTTTTAACAGTACGTCCGATAAGAAAGGAACATATTCCTCTATGATGGCTTTCTGTAAGGCGATACTGGAAGTGGATACCACTACAGACCGCCTGTCACATCCCGAATAACCGGAATGCAATACACTATATTTCCGCATCAGGATGCAGGCTGTCAGATAGGCATAGGTCTTTCCGATGCCGACGCCTGCATCACAGAGCGTGATTTCATTTTTCATAAGGGCATCCAGCATTTCATGGCAGAGACGGATCTGTTCTTCCCTTACATGAAGCCCGGCTTCCGGGAGAAGCTCCCGAAAGATCTGTTCCACTTCGCCATGTGCCCTTTTCTGATATTCATTTTTATAACACATTACTTCTCCTTGCCAGAAAGCTTATCTTACCGTACCTTTACGGACGGGTCTGGTCGCTTCCGGTGTATTCTGTCCCTGTTCCTGCATTTTCTTTATGGCAAGCATTCCCTCTTGCCATCATCCTTCGGATATCCGTCCGGGAAACATTCCATGTCCTTACTTTCTGAGGAGCTTTCCTTACCTGCTCGGACAAATGGCATTCACAGAGTTTCGGATATACCACCATTGCTTCCGGTAATTCCAGCGGATACTCGATCATGGGATGGTACACAATATCCCGGATCACCTGCTCATAACATTCCATCTGCATTCTTGCCGTACTGTCCTGATAGATATTTTTCCCTTTCATGGCACTGTAGACCTGCGATGAGATGTATCCCAACGCTTCAAAACTACAGTACCCATACGGCGTCACGCCGGAAAGGGAATCCGGATCTTTTAAGGCATTCAGATAAACTTCTTTTCCCTGGGCGATCAGCCACATCCGAAAATCGGAAAAACTGTCATCACTGCACCCTGCTTCCATCATAATACCTGCCGCTGTCCATAAGCCGTACTTATAAGCCGCATCCCGGTAACTGTAAACAAGATTGTGGAATTGGAGGACATCCTCCGGTGTCATATAGAAGAGCTGCTGCTTGATCCACACTGCCGAAGCATCCAGATCGGTGCCGCACACTTCCTTTGCTTTTTCAATCAGATTCCAGAATTGATCCTTGCTCATTCCACTTCTTTTTGTTTCTTCCATCTGTTTCTCCCCTTGATGTGACGTTAATACCACAAGAATACGGCTGTAGTCTCCCACAGCCGCATGGTATCTGATATCAACGACACACTTCTTCATTGATTTCTTTTTTTTTATCTTGCTGTTCCGCATTTGACCTCGCACCCCGGAACTATCCCTGTATTTCTTCTGGGAAAGGGGACACTACAGGCGGGCGGCTGGCCTGCCGCCGCTCACAGATGTCCTGAGGGTCTTTCTGATTACAACCCGAGTCCATCTTCCGCTCTCTGGCTGGTAACGTGTATCATTATCCCCCATCCGTGATCCTGGCGAAAGGCTGCCACCGCCTTATTCACAGCTATGCTTTCTCGCTCCAAGTCTAAGAATCTTTACCCTATACTTAATCATGGCGCTCATACTGTCACGCTTCTACGGTTGGGAACGTACCTGTAGTGCCGATATTCACTTGCCAAAGAACAGCCGAGGGATGTCCCTCTGCTTACTAGCCGATGGCAGTGTATTTTTTTATTCACTTCACCAAAAAATATTTTATCTTGCATCCCCGGATCTGTTTTTTTCTTCTTTGCCGGATTCTTTTTGTTTTGCATCGTTCTTCCGGCTTTCTTTCTGTTCTTTTTCTTCTTCCGGCGGCATCTTCATCACATGGAGTTCTCCGTTAAACAGAGTAAAAATTTCCGGTGACTGGTATTTTTCTTTAAACTTTTCAATCTGTTCCGGTGTCAGTGAAGTAAAATCATCTTCTGTCAGCCCTACCACAAGGAAAGTCCCGGCTATCGCATCATAGACCTGTCCATGATCATCATATAACGCCCGGTTCAGTGGCAATCCCTCAAATTTTCCATTGCCGTTTAAAAGGATTCCAACTTTATCATCAAACGGATAGGTCATTTCAATGTCACCGCCTACCGCCTGCTGCAGATCCTCCAGCTCATTGGGAATGTTCTTGACATAGGGAGCTTTCATCGGCTCGACTACCAGTACCGTCATCATTTCTTCCTGCATTTCGGACACTTCTTTCTCATCCATCGTATCAATCCTCCTGTCTGTTCGTTCTAATAGTCAGCCGATGAGAACCTTTTGTTTTATTCAAATTTCATGGACTTTTTGATCTTTTCCCGTAACCTCCGCAATCTTGTATAAACCGTCTGCTCCGGCAGTTCCATGTGATGACTGATCTCTTTTGGTGCATATCCCATCATCTTCAGGACAATCATCTGAAGAGTTTTCTTATCAGTTGATAACAGGATCTGAAGCAGTTCTTCATTCTCCACGGTATCCAGCAGAGCTTCCACGCTCTCCGGCTGGGACTCTTTCGTTTCTTTTTCTTCCAGGAGCAGTTCCATGCAGTCCAGAAGCGAGGTCTGGTGTTCCCGGAATCTCCGCTCTGCCTTGAAATCCTCCCAGTCATACTCCCGGAGCTTTTGGATCATCTCTTCTTCCACACCCTGTTCACGCAGGATCTTCTCTTCCTCTGCTTTCCACTGGTTCCATCTATATTCTTCTTTTGCTTTATTGTAAGCCACTTATGTTTTCCTCCGATCTGAATTTTTGCGAAATCAAATCGGAGTGTGGCGGTGCTCTGGTCCGTTCTTCCTGTCTACAGGAATGTCCGGCATTTCTGCTGTCTCCCTGCAAACACGGATCTCCTTTGTAATCATATCTTTACAAAGGCACAGTGTATCGGATGCACCTGTCAAGGACAAATTCACTAACCTTTGTAGTCGAGAGAAGATAATAGCCCATCATGGCGCTTGGAAACCATCTTGTCCCAAATTGAGCCAACAGCGATATTATAATTGTTCCTATTAATCCCATATACGGAACAAGAAACACATTTACCGTCCACGAAACAATAAAACCAATTAAATAAATGATAGCAATCTTTTTTTTTCCTCCTGCCCGAAAGCAGGAGGAAAAAAAGGTATCAATGCCAAAATCGGCTTTAACCAGAAACTAATACCGTCCGTTTTTCCATCAATCATTACAATACTGAATATTACCAGCATATATAGCTTTGTTCTTGGATCAAGCCAGAAACGTCGCTCCGAATCAACTGACAGTAATAATTCTGGTTTCATTAAACAATGCCCGCCTTTACAAAATGCTTCTTCAAAATTGCCTTGCCTAAATATGCGCCGATCACTCCGCCAACAATGCCTAAAACAATGACTACCGGAAGCATCCAGTTAGCAGTAAGGCCCATAATGGCATTGATGTATTCGTCTGTACCGCCTCTGCTTCTGTACGCCTCAAAGAAAAGGTATCTCTCATAATCCACATAGGCAAAGCATGGAACCGATTACCCATTCGGTAAACACGCAATATCCCAGCACAGTATGTTTCCAGCTTTTATATTCGCCAGCCTTGAAGATCAAATCAGCCAGGAAACCTAATACGATTCAAACGGAATTGAAATCCAGCTTTGTCCCATCAGAAAGCAGAGGACACTGACCAACGTACCCATAATAGTAGCCGCGCCGAATTTCCCTGTCTTTGTCAGAAACAGCATGAACGGGATGCCGCCCAGTATTCCCAACACCATTGGAATGATAACTGCAAAGATAGGGATGTAACCCAGCATACCCGTGATAAAGAACATCACAAAGTAGATGACAGTAAAGATACCAATGTTGATAAAGTCTTTTTGCGTTCAATTTTTTTCTTGTCCATTGTAGGAACTCCTTTCTTTTTATGCAAGGCTGTCTGCCTTGATTTTCCAACCGATAGCTTTTTTTCTCTCATGCCAACAAAATCCGCATAAATACCTGCTTGCTTGATAAGCTCATCATGCGTACCTTGCTGAGAGATTTTACCACGGTCGATAACGATGATTTGATCCGCATTTTTACGGTTTTCAACCGATGGGCGATCATAATAATTGTTTTCCCCTGTGTCAGCGCTTCAATCGCTTTCTGAAGCTCTGCTTCATTTTCGGGATCGACATTTGCTGTGGCCTCATCAAGAATAATGATGGGCGCATCTTTCATAATCGCTCTTGCAATAGAAATCCTCTGCTTTTCCCGCCGGAAATGGTCGCACCGCTTTCTCCGATTACCGTCTGGTAGCCCTCCTGCAATGCTGAAATGAAGTCATGGCACCTTGCCGCCTTTGTTGCCTTCACCACATCTTCATGGGTAGCGTTAGGGGGGAACCAAATTTAATATTGTTCTCAATCGTGTCCGGGAACAGATACACATTCTGAAATACCATGCTGATATTTTTCATCAGGCTCTCCAGCTTGTAATCTTTAACATCAATGCCACCGATACGGACACTTCCGCTGTCAACATCCCAAAAGCGTGCGATTAGATTTACCAGTGTTGTTTTTCCAGAACCCGACGGACCGACAATCGCCGTTGTGGTTCCTTGTGGGATTGTAAGCGATACATGATCAATCACTTTTTATCCCCGTAAGAAAAACTCACATCCTGCATTTCAATATCCAGCCGGTCTGGGGTCTGCTCTTTGCCATCAATGTCAATCTGAGGACTTTGGTTGATTTCCTCCACACGATCAATAGAAGCGTCGATCATGGAAAGCATAAAGAACATTTCTCCCGCGCTTTCCAACTGGCTATATACCATGAACGCCGATACCAAAATGATCAGACAATATGTTAATTCCAGCGTACCGTTTACAAAAAGTGCGATAGAGCAAGCAGCGGCGGCACTGGCAATCCGAAGGACAACCTGCTCAGCGGCTATATAGGGAATCCGCGCCTTTCAATAAGCTGGTTTTTTTCTTCTGCGTTTCGGCAATGGATTTTTCCAGCGTGGTATTTGACTGCTTTGCCATGTGGAACGCCCGCACAACACCCATTCCCTGTATGTATTCCAGTACGGCGTCCATGAACTCCGTCTGTGCCTCTAACCGTATGGGAGATAATCTTTTGGAGCAGCGCAGGAGCATTGTGTTGATTACCATGAACAAAATCACGCCAACCCAAAAGATCAAACTAATCTTCCAGCTAAAGTAGCACATGGCAATAGAAAAATACTGGCGTGGATTACTCCCACCAAAGTCCGCACGATGATAGCAAAGGACATACTTTCAAGGTCACTCATGGTCGCTGTTGAAACGGATGTGAGATTGCCCAGACTATGGCTGTTGAAATAGCCCATCGGCATATATTTCATACGGTTGCCAATTTGAATCCTCTTATCCTCACACATTCGGTAGCTGCCTTCGCCTTCTTTTCCATGCGCCAGATACCAGAAAATAGCGGTGCCGATCACACTGACCAGCATAATACCAAAAGGCAAGCAGAGCGGTAATAGATAATTGTCCGAAATGAACGTATACATAGGAAATCAAATCGTTCAGTTGGTCGTTAGAAATTTCTTTTTACGCTTTTACCGCCAATCGTAATCAGTCCCCCGGTCACATCCCAAAGGACGCGATCAATGTTTTGCCCTTTTTTGCAATCGTTGATTTTCCGTCAGTATAGGCCGGATGGCGTTCTAGTGCCTCCTACAAAAGCTGTAATTTTTTCCCTGCGGAATTGTCAGATCAATTCCTTTCAAGACCTCTTTTTCCTCGTATGCAAAATAGACATTTTCCAGAGAAATATCAAGGTTTGGCAAATCGTATTTTCCCTCTGGCCGGACAAGCTCCGGCTGGTTTAATATCCCGTCAATCTCGCCCATTACGGTGCCTATTTTTGCAATATCATCAGTAAAAAACATCGCGGCTACAAGCGGGCCTGCAATTCCCAATGACAGGACAGTTACCGTAATAAAGGTTGCGGCTGACAGGGAACCATTCATGTAAAACAGGCATCCAACTGGAAGTACACTAATCAGCGCCGCAGTAGCCATACACTCATCATAATTGCCGAATATTTTTGTGTATCTTTCATCCAGCCTAAAATCAGGTCTGCGTTTGCATGGACGGCATCTGTAAATTTCTGATAGGAATTATCCGCCTGATTAAACGCCTTAATGACTTCGATACCGCCGATGTATTCTACCGTTGTTGCGCTCATGTGATTTCCGGCTTTTACAACTTCCCCATACTTCTTGGGATATTCCTTCATCATTCCCATGTAGCACATCATTCCAACAGGAATGGTAATCAGCGATACTAACGCCATTCGCCAGTCCAGAACGAACAAATAAACGATGATTGCGATTGGTACGAGAAGATTTGAAGTCATTTCCGGGATTACATGAGCAAGGGGAACCTCTAACTGTTCAATTCGTTCCACCATGCCATTTTTTTAGTTGCCCGGACGGAGTATTGAGAATATAGCCCATAGGCACTCTGGTAAGTTTTGAGGCAATTTTCCTCCTTGCCTCGGACAGCACTGCAAAGGTTGCTTCATGGGATGCCCTTGTGGAAATCCCCATCAATATCGCTTTTAGGATAAAGCCCGCCGGAAATCAAACACCACATCATATAAAATGATAAATCCCGATTCCCGGAGAGTAACTCAATCGTCATTCTGGCTGTTGCAAAATAGGGAACAATGCCAAAGGCAACTCCCAACACAGCAAGAACAACAGAAATGATGTAGCCAGTCTTATGCGGTCTTGCAAACTCTACAAGCCTGCCAAATGGATTGCCGCCCTGCGACTGATTCATATAAATCCCTCCTTCGGTTAGATTTTGCTAACTCTTATTCAAAAGAATAAGCCGATAATCTGTCATGTGATTTACACAAACAAATTATCGGCTCTGCGTCTTAGCGTCTGGCACTACTGATAATCGTATTTTCATATTGTCAGCATCTATCAAACATTCCTGTTTGCATTTGGGACAAAATATTGGAAAGTTCTTTAGTGAAGTGTCTGCTCGTATCTTTGTCCGCGTTCTGCATTTACAAAAAGGGCAGTGTATCCATCCGCTTTCGTCCACACAAAAGTCTTTTGTTTTCTGCATTTCCTTCACACCTTCTTTCCTATTTTCGATAATATTCTTTCCAGCCATTCCCATAAAAAGAGCGCAATTCATTGATATAACTTCTTTGCTTCTTCCATCGGCATATCATGGATTACTACCTCAAAGATGCCGGAGTAAAAAGCACTGGAAACAACGTGTAAAAATCCATCTGTAATGCGTCCTTCTGCCAGAGCTTTACTTCCAGCTTGAATCAAGAATTTCTTTGTACAGTCCGTATCCAGTTGTACCAGCCCTTCTAAAATTCCTGATAGTAGTTTCCCGGCGTAGATATATGCAATCACGGCTTCAAAACCACGATCTGAGCATTCCATAAATTTTTCGTTCTGCTCATGCCCCGTCAAAGAAGAAAAATCACTGAATGATTGCCGCAATAACTCTTTCAGACCTTTAGCCGCCGGTTCCACAAGAAAGCGGAACAGTCCCTCTTTATCTGAATACCGCGTATATATCGTGCTGGTACTGACACCGGCATTTTGAGCAATCGTCCGTATCGAAGCGTCCGTATAGCCTTTTCTAAAAATTCTTCTTCGCACAGGCTCGTCAAATTGATGATTTAAAACTCGCTTTCAAAAGGGCAGAAAAATTTGTCAAGAGGAAGCCCGAAAGAATAAAAACTGACACAAAACAGGAACTTTCAAAATAGGTATAATCTGAGCCATGTTTCTTTGTAAAAACGCAAATGAACGCCAATTTACTGCTTTCGAAAAAGGAAAAATGAATGACACAACCTTCCTGATTGAGCCATGTTTTGTAAAGAGCCAATATCGAAAAAGGAAAAATTGCAAAAAGTCCTTCTCTTTAGATCGCTTAATTTTCTGGAGGTCAATTGGCTTTATTCAAATGCGTGTCATCACACATCTCTTTAGATACGCTTATAAATCCAGATATTTCTCTGGAGGATTTCTTTTCATAGGTTATAAATATCAATCAGATGAAAATGTTTCCCTCTACTTTATTCCAGCTGATTCCTACATGGTCTGAGGTTCCATCTCCGTTCCAGTCAAAAGATTAGGGTTCCGGGCTCTGGCGAGTATCCTGGCTCTTCCATTTCCCTTGTTCTGAAACCATGCGATTCCGTCATCACAAGCAGGCACACCATGCTACATGGCAGGCACACCATGTGGCTGTCAAATCCATACCACGACCAGAACTTCTGGCCACCTTCATTTCCAAGCTGGGTAAGTGCCACGGATACAATCTGGCCGTTGCCTCCAAACAGGCCGGCAAACAATCCGCCGCTAGAATAATACCGCAGGACGTGAGGGACATATTCTGATCCCCATAGGCACTCCAGCCATGTGAAGCCGCCTGTTCATTGGAAAACTGCAAAGCGTTTTCTGCACTGTAGCCCCCATACTTCCGTATCGCCCACGTTATGTACCCGTTTCCATAGTTATATCCCTGCAGCGACAGTTTCAGCTTGTCCATGTCCTGCGGGCTGGTGCATCCGGCTTCCTTCAGGCAGTCTGCATAATACTGGATTCCTACCTGTATGGAGTAATCTGCGTCCTGGATGGCATTGGGACTGTTGGAGTACCTGGTGTTGTATGGGCACTCACTGCTCTGCATGGGATCGGTCCCCCGGCCGCCAGATTCCTGCATCATGATTGCCTGTATCACGGAAACGTATTCGGGGATTCCATACTGGTTGGCGTATTTCTGGATGGTTGCCGTATAGGAAAGTACGTCCTGGCTGAGTGCTTCGTTGCTCTCTGAGCTTCCAGAGAATGCCGCACCGCCAATGATTCCGACCATGATAACCAATAAAAGAACGATATTTTGCTCCGGCGGCTCCCAGTGCCATCATGGACTGCACGGTTTTCGCGGCCGCTTCCACGGCGGCTTTGGCTGCCTTGAAGGTGTTCTGCCCTGCCCTTGCCGTTTTCTGTATCCGGCGGACTCCATCGGAAGTCTGCAAGGCGGCTTTTCTTCATGCCGCCTGCTTGCCGCCCTTCGTTCCATCTGCTTCTGCATCCGGGCTGTCAGGGCGTTGGAACTGGCCATAGTACGCCTCTGTATATTCTTCGGTATCCAGCAGGGCTTCTACGCTCTCCGGCTGGGACTCTTTGGTTTCTTTTTCTTCCAGGAGCAGTTCCATACAGTCCAGAAGCGAGGTCTGGTGTTCCCGGAATCTCCGCTCTGCGTTAAAATCGTTCCAGTCATACTCCCGGAGCTTCTGGATCGTCTCTTCATCCACGCCCTGTTCACGCAGGATCTTCTCTTCCTCTGCTTTCCACTGGTTCCATCTATATTCTTCTTTTGCTTTATTGTAAGCCACTTATGTTTTCCTCCGATCTGAATTTTTGCTAAATCAAATCAGAGTATGGCGGTGCTCTGGTCTGTTCTTCCTGTCTACAGGAATGTCCGGCATTTCTGCTGTCTCCCTGCAAACACGGATCTCCTTTGTAATCATATCTTTACAAAGGCACAGTGTATCGGATGCACCTGTCAACTAACGGTCAGAAAACTGTCAATTGACGGTCAGTTTTTATCACCTTCTTTCCAGAATAAATAAAATAAGACGAACAATCTTTTTTACAGATCATTCGCCTTACTGTTGTTCGTTTTCTTTATTCAATTCAAATTTGTAACCTATATCCCTGACACTGACGATACAATTCCCAGCACCATCTTCAACAACATTCAGCTTTTTTCTCAGTCGCTTTACCAGACACCAGATGATATTTTTAATATTACCAACAGGATAATCTTTCCAGACAAGCTGGTAAATCTGTTCAAATGTGTATACTCTCATCGGTGTCGCTGCTAATAAGTATAAAAAATTATATTCTTGTCGTGTTAAATGTAACGCTACATCATTCCAAAATACTTTATGTTTCTTATGATCCATTACAAGTTTTCCCTTATTAATCATCGTTTCGGATTGCTCTTGAGTTATTTTTTGTTTATTATTTCGTCGTGCCAATGCAAAAAAATCTGCAGATCTAACATACGCTGGGTTTTGAAACCTCCATATACCGGGCAACATCCACGGAACGCACCATACCGAGCTTCTTTTTGAAGTATAAGCACGGCCTCCAAATCATCCTCTCCGGCAGTATGAAGTTTCATAGGCAGCTCCTTTCGTCATTAAGCAAGACTCCAGCCAGCCGCACTCTTTCGGATATTGACGAAATCCTGATAGATACCGGGCTGTTTCAAAAGTTCCTCATGGTTTCCTTTGCTGTGCAATCTGGCCGTTGTCTATAACTAAAATCTGATCGGCGTTCTGGATGGTATTTAGGCGGTGAGCGATTACAAGCAGGGTCTTTCCCTTCACCAATTCGGAAATAGCTTCCTGGATATAGCTTTCATTATCGGTATCAACACTTGCAGTCGCTTCGTCCAAAATGACAATAGGCGCGTCTTTCAGAATACAGCGGGCAATCGAAATACGCTGTTTTTCGCCGCCGGAAAGTGTTGCACCGCCCTCACCAACCACCGTTTGGAATCCGTCGGGCAAAGCCATAATGAAATCATAGCAGCGGGCTTTTCTGGCAGCCTCATAGACTTCTTCTTCCGTGGCATCCGGCTTTCCCATGATGATATTGTTGTAAATGGTGTCCTGAAACAGATACACGCGCTGGAATACCATGCTGATCTGATCCATCAATTCCGACAGAGGTACATTGCGAATATCCACACCCCTTATCGTCACATTGCCGGATTTTACATCCCAAAGTCGCGCCAGCAAGTTTGCAATGGTGGACTTACCGCTACCGGACGGTCCAACCAGCGCTGTCATAGAATTTTTCTTCATGGCAAAACTGATATGATGCAGAACCTCTTTGTCCTGATAAGCAAATGTAACATCGTTGAACTGGACTTCTGGCTGCCCCGGCTGTGCCTGAGCTGGAATATGCTGCTTGCCGTTGTCGGAAAGTTCCGGTTCATCCAATACCGCTTCAATGCGATCAAGAGCTGCGTTCATAACGGTCAGTCTGGAGGCTTCTCCATAGAGCGCCTTCAACGGGCCAAAAAGATCAAATACAAACAGCAGAACCCTCAACACATAAGCCAAAGAAAGCGCACCGCTCTGTTCCAACACAATAGACAGGCCGAAAATTGCCGCAATACCAATACCGTAAAGGATATTCAGCCCCATTGTCCACGGGGTCATTTTCCGTTCAAAGTCAAGCGATGTATTTCTGGAACGCTTGAAATTGCCGGACAGTTCTTCGGATTTTTCTCCAAGCAGGTTATAGCTCTTAATAACACCAATGCCCTCTACAAAAGACAGCACCGCATCGGTCAGCCGTTCACTCTGCTCCTGACGGCCTGCTGCTTCTCGTAGGGAAACTTTGTTCATTCCCTTAGATACCAGCCATGCCAAAATAGTAACTATCGCGGCGATCAAGCCAAGCTGCCAATTCAGATAAAACATGAACGCCAGCAAAACCAGCGAGGACAGCAGATAGCTCATCATGTTTCCCAGCGTACTCATGGCAACTTCTTCAATGAACACCATGTCGGTACTAAGGACTGAACTGATCTTTCCAATATTGCCGGAAGTGAAATATCCCATGGGAAGTTTCCGCAGATGGCCGCCCAATTCGATACGCTTGTCAGCGAACATCAAATATCCCGCTGCGCTTTGCAGGCTGTCACTAAGATAGTGGACGAGCATCTGAACCAGCACAACAGTAGCAAGGCCAAGTCCCACATAAAGGCAGGTCTGCCCGGTAATTGTCTTGCTTGCAAATCCACTCAAAACCACAAAGGCCAGAAAAATCGGCATTTTGGACAGAATGGATTCCAGAAACGCACAAACAAATGCGCCCTGAATACGGCTCTTATAATGGTCGGAAAGTTTCAATATTCTTGAAAACAAAGCAAACATTTATTTCCCCTCCTTTGCAGTGTGTACTTTCCACTCGGCGCTGTCTTGTGCCGCTTTCCACAACTTTTGATATTCAGGGCAGGACCGGATCAGCTCTTGATGTCTGCCCGTTGCAACCAGTTTTCCGCAATCCATAACGCAAATCTGATCGGCGTTCATAATGGCTGGTAATTTGTGAGCAATAACCACCAGGGTTTTACCCTTCACAAGTTCTGCAATGGCGGCCTCCATCTTTTCTTCGTTTTCAGGATCGGCATAGGCAGTTGCCTCGTCAAGCACCACAATAGGAGCATCCTTTAACTCCGTGTAAGCAAAGTATAGCTTGTTTAATCGTCTTACAGAAGTTGTCCTTACAATGTCGCCAGCAAAGGGAAGCTTCATATCAGTGATTTGATAGTCATTGCTGTCAGCTTCCACGCCGAGCAGGTCACGGAACAGCTTATAATCAGATGGAACCAGCGAGAGGTTTTATCCTCTGATTGGCAAGGTACTTTCTATCAATACGCTACATTCTTCCATAGGCTTTACGCTCCAATAATCTTATTGAATAACTGTAACAATACGTCTTTTACACCGGACGCATTGAATACAAGACCAACAGCTACTAAGGCAACCACCAAGAATCCGATGAGTTTGGAAAACTCACGTTTGAATCCCAAGTAGATACCGATAACCACAATTGCCATAAGCACAAGGCTCTGTGCATTGCTTAAAAAACCAGTTATAAAGGTTCTGTCCAAAATTCATACTTTCTTTTCTCCTTTCAGTTCCATCATTTTTCGGTCAGACTGTCTGCCAGCCTGTAAAATACACATGACAACCACGCCAACTGTTCCCACCTAAAGAGAAGAACAGGAAATCAAATAATAATCGTTGCATGTTTCAATTCTCCTTTTCCAAAATCACATCTTCGGTCGATGTGGTCTGCTGTTCGATTATCTTGTAGTGCTTTTCCGTCAGTTTCGTGGATTTACGGATTTCTTTCAGATAATCAATGCCTGTTTTCGCTGTGATTGTTTCCAGCATTTTGAGTGTCGGGTCAACCTGCCGTTGAATCCAGCGTAGGGTTCTGTCCAATGTGTAGGGTTCGGGTTTGGTCGTAAGCTTTAACGGCTCTCTGTTTTCCCCGATGAACCACGCCCAGCGGACAGATAATTTCCAGTCGCTCCGTTTCTTGTCTGCTTTCTTGTCCACGAAGCGTACATAACGGTTGATAATAGAAAATGCCGTCTGTTCAGCGTCATGGTAGGTCAGCAGGTCACGCACCGCATAATAGGCACGTTCATTTTTCAACCGTATTTCAAATCTGTTTTTTATGGGTGCTTCCTCAATGGGAATCCCCAGTTTGATGTACTGCTCATAGCTTTTTTCATAGACACAGAAGTACACCTCACTTTTTCAGCGAGCCGATATAAAGCGTATAACCCATACCAGCCTTGTCCTGTTCCTCATGCTTGACCAGTTCGCCGGAAGCATAGGACTTAAAGGAACGGAACACCGATACACATTCCTCATTCCGGCATTTTTCGGTCAGTTCTGGAATATCCAACATTCCCGTATGGTCATTGATGGCAAGGTCAAGGCGTTTCATCACACCGCCGTCCACCAGAGCGTCCATAAGGAAGTCATACCAGCTCCGTTCCTGTGCCAGCAGATAGCTTTCAAACTGGCGACAGCCTTTTCCTTTCAGTTCCAGCAGGACACCTTTTTCTTCATCGGGAGAAGTATATACGAAAATATCTCCGATGTAGTAGTGTTCCGTGTAGCTGTAATGCCCGAAGTCCTCATGTATCATGTACTGGATATTGAGCTGTAAGATGTCCTTAATGATGTGTCCAATATCCAGTGTCGGAAACCGTATCCTCACATAGTCAAACAGCATGGTAAGCGGTGCTTCTGGATTGAATTTTTCCAGAGCTTCCAAAAGTTTCACTTTCATTTCCTTTGTGACCGCAACCTTGCCGGATTCGATACGGCTTAGATGTTCACGGCTGATTCCAGCCATGACTGCAAGTTTCGTCTGGGATACACCGTACTGCAAACGCCTGTCTGCAAAATCCTGTATCCACTCTGTATCATTCAGTGCGATACCCCCTTTCCAACGAAAAAACTGTGACATTTTTTATCCGATGTCACAGCATTAAAAAAAGCTACCAAACGCTTGATTTCAGCCAAGAATCGTTAACTTTTTGTGTATGTTTCCTTGTGATTTGTGCCCCTCTGTTAGATACCGAGGGGCTTGATATATGCTGGCGTGGCTACCGCCCACCAGCAAAGGCTAGTCCGTACCTGTGGCTTTCGCTTCGCACGCCACCTGTCCGTCCTGCCTTATGTGTGCAAGTTTCCCAATCGTACCTAAGAAATCATAGCCTTTGGGTACAAGGGGAGTGTAAAATTCAGATATGACGCTTGTTCCCACATCACAATATCCACGCCCTTCACTTTCCAATTTATCCTCTAACCGTAAAAGCTGGTCTTGATATTTCCCCAGCGTGATTTCACAGCGGATATGAAGCAGTCCCTTTTCCATTTGATAATAAATCTTCGGAAACCAGACGATTTTTTCCCTTGATCTGCTTTGCAGGTCAGTAAAAAAACCGCTGTCTTGTACGGTATCGGCTTCATACCACTTATTTTCCAGTATCATTCTTGCCAGCTTTTGACGGTGCAGGAGCTTCTTGAAATTGTCGTAACAGAAGCGGTAATACAGAAAAGCGACCAATGCACAAACACCAGTCGCTATCAGTATGGTTATGAAGTTGTAAGGGGAAAGCGTCAAGCCATTTTCTAACAAGCTGAAATTTTCCCAATCGGTACGCATGAGCTGTTTCATATTCAGTAGCAGAAGAACCGCCACGAATACAAACAGAAGCGTTCCTATGGAAAAGTGGTAGACAAGGTGCTTGTCGCTGGCTCTGATACGGTGTCCTTTATTCCAAATCTTACGTACATAATGCAAAATTTAGAATTAAAAGTAAAAAATATCCCATAATGCAATAATATCCCTAAAATACTGGTGCAAGAACAACAATCAAAAAAATTGTCGTTTACTGAATTTAGCATTACTTCCTACTGATATAGTCGGAAATTTAAACGATATATGAATATTTTCTTTAGAGAAAGTTTTCATAAAAATTAAATGGATTACTTCATGAATAATTATATAACAAAAACAACCTAATAAAAATAATGGATTTTCTACACCATTGTTCAAAAAAGAACCACTTATAGTTATAAGAACAATGCCCACAAGTAGAGAAAAAGCAAAGCTACCTATAATAAAAAAGATTAGCATACTTTGATTTTTTATAGTCTATCACATCAATTTTTTTAAAGTGTTATCCATAAGTACCTCCAAAGATAAAATGTAATTTTCGTTTTCTTTATATCCATATTATATCAGTTTCACATATCCACTACAATGAAAATCTATTCAGCAAGCCTATTTTTTTCGGTTGTCCCTGCGGTGCAGAGTTCTGTGGACTGCCTGCGTTCTGGTTGCCTTTATTCTTCAACACAATATCCTCTGCTTTTACATACCAGTCC